>Ga0256829_1000124_pt1 | contig 99049 bp, 79 predicted proteins | sample 131447metaG_FD_185979 | JGI IMG/M metagenome (GOLD analysis project Ga0256829, IMG submission 185979) | Hydrothermal vent microbial communities from Lau Basin, Pacific Ocean - 131-447 | ecosystem: Environmental > Aquatic > Marine > Hydrothermal vents | place: Pacific Ocean: Lau Basin | collected... | reverse complement strand
TCTGGTGAACGTCACGTCCATGCCGTGGCACAGGCGGGCGATCCGGTGACGGGTCGCCCGTTCGTCCTGGTCATCGCCAGCGCCAGGGCATGCCATGGCGGACAGTGCCCGCCCTACGCATAGCTCCGGTGGGGCGGGCACCGTCCGCCTTGCGCAGCCTCAGGCGATTCCAAGCCCTTCGATGCCTGCAATGCATGCGGCATCGAAGCCGGCCAGTTCGGCGAAGCGGCGTCCGCGTTCGGTGTAGTCACGGAACTGGTCGAAACTCGGTGCACCGGGGGACAGCAGTACCACGCCGGCGCCTTCCAGCGCCTCGCGTGCGGCGTGCGTGGCTGCCTGCAGGTCAGCGGCTTCCAGCAGCGTGCAGGTGACGCCTGCATCGCGCAGGGCATCGAGAACACGCTTGCGATTGGCCCCCTGCACCACCACGGCATGCGGCGGTGTCGCGGCCAGGGCCGTGGCGAAACCGTCCCAGCCCACCCCACGGTCATGACCTCCCAGCACGAGCGCCACGCGCGCGTCTTGCAGGCTGCGCAGCGCCGCCAGGGCGGCGGATGGCGTGGTACTGATGGAATCGTTGATGTAACCGATGCCGCTGCGCTCGCCCAGCCTCTGCAGACGGTGCGGCAGGGGCCGGAAGCTGGCCAGCGCAGGCGCGGCGGAGGCAGCATCGCAACCGACCTGTTCCAGCGCGGCCAGTGCGGCGCAGGCATTGAGTGCGTTGTGCGCTCCCGGAACCGGCAACTGTTCCAGCTCGAACAGCTGTCGTTCCCCGCGCCACAGGGCTCCTGCGGACACATGCCAGCCGGTGTCCGTCCCGAAGACGACGCGCTGCGCATGCGCGGCGGTGCGGGCCACCAGCTCGGGCTGGGTAGCGTTGACCAGCAGCTTGCGCGACTGGTCCGCGAGTTTCAGCTTGTCGCGGAAGTACGCCTCGCGCGAGCCGTGCCAGTCCAGGTGCTCTTCGTGCAGGCAGGTGACCACGCCCACATCCAGCGGCCCGGCTTCCCCGGTCTGGAAACTGGACAGCTCCACCACCCACAGGTCCGCATCGGCATCGAGCAGTTCCAGCAGCGGCAGACCGATATTGCCGGCCAGCGCCGTGCGGATGCCGAGGCTGCGTGCCAGATGCGCGATCATGGCGGCGGTGGTGCTCTTGCCCTTGGTGCCGGTGACCGCGATGACGCGCGCATCCGGGCGTTCCGCGAACCACAGCGCGGTGCCCGAGGTGAATGCCGTACCCGCGTCCTGCGCGGTCAGGATTTCGAGCTTGTACGCCGAAATGCCGGGCGACTTGATGATGACATCGAATGCCGACAAGGCCTGCGTGTCCGGGGCCTGGTGGCAAATCGTCAGTCCCGGCCAGGGATCAAGTCCCACGATTTCGTCCGCGCTACACAGCAGCGTGACGGGCTGCTCCGGCAGCCGCGCACGCAAGGCCTTCAGCGCGGCACGGCCCTCGCGACCCGCGCCCCAGACCGCCAGGCGGCGGCCCTCAAGCGTCGCGAATCGCATCGAGCGCTCCGGCCAGGCGCGCCGGAATGCCATGCTCGCCGGAGGCCTCAAGCCACGGCTCGAGTGCGAGATTCCCGGCATCGAGTTGCGGCCCGATCTCCCGGACGAAGCGCGCCACCAGGGCATCCTCGCGCCATTCCGGCCGCAGGCTCAGGGCATACATCGCCGCACGCGCTTCGTCGCCTTCGCCCACGCATTCGAAGGGCTTGTGGTCGCGGTACTCCATCAGTGCATCGAAACCGACACTCTGGGTTTCGTCATCCAGCAGGTTGCGGCCGAAGATGGCCAGCAGGCGCGGCTTGGGCAGGAACGGCGCCAGCGCCAGGAACACGAAATGGCATTTGGGACACTGACCGCACCAGCGGTCGGCGGGCCTGGGTCCGCGTATGCGGAAATTGCGGTTGCAACTGGAAAAGGCATCGAAATATTCGCCGCCCAGGCGGGCGAAGGCACGGGTCACGCCCAGCTCGGCAAACGGCCGCAGCAGCGAGAAATAGTCCAGGTCCGTTGCCACGTGGCGGTGCAGCCACTCGTGCAGCCGCTGCTCGAAGGCGTAGCCCTTGCTCCACTGGTGGTTGACCTCCTGGCCCTCGTATTCCAGCGTCGCCGCCGAGGCCGAGCGCTCGTTGGCAAAGGCGATGGCGTCGAAACCGTACAGCAGGGCCGCCAGCACCAGGATCGCCGAGTTCACCGCGGTCACCGGGATGTGTCCGTTCCAGGCCCCCATGCGGTTGTACTCGAACAGCACCGGCGACAGCTCGCGGCCGATGTTCAGCGTTGGCAAGCCGGTGCGTTCGGCGCATTGCGCAATCAGCGGTGAATGACCCACCCACACCGCCGTGGCATCGCCTCCGAGCGTTTTCAGCGCCTCGACGGCGACCAGCGAATCCTTGCCGCCGCCGATCGGGACCAGGGTGCGTCGCGGCAGTGCCAGCGCCGCCGCCGGTGCAGATGCACGACCGTCGTGCGGAAAGGCGATGCGCTGGCCCAGCTCCAGTCCGTTGCGATAGGCGAACTCCGCCAGACCATGCCGGTACAACTCGTCAAGCAGGCCGGCCGTGTCGGCATCGGGCAGCGCGTCCTCGACGAGGATGCGCCCGGGGATACCGGCCTTGTAGTAGCTGATGCCGGCGATCCAGTGCAAAAGGTGCAGCGCCGCCGCGAACGCCGGCTCGCGTGCCGGCGGCAGTGCCGGGGCCGCGGGAAAGCGGATGCGTTCGATCAGCTCGGGGCCGTCGTCATAGGCATAGACCAGCTCGACCGTGCCGCCGTGATGGCTGCAACGGACGAAGCGGAAGGCCTCGGCCTGGCGCGGGTCGGCAAGTGCATTCATTCGATCACGATCTCGTCGGCGGCTTCGCGCAGATTGTAGTGCGAGGCCATCACCGCGCCGTAGGCGCCGGCCTGTGCGATCAGCATGACATCGCCTTCGGCCGATGCCGGCAGGCGGCGGTCGCTGCCGAGTACGTCGCCGGTCTCGCAGATCGGACCCACCACCTGGTACAACTCGGTGGCCTGCGCATCCAGTCGCGACAGGTTGACGATCTCGTGCCAGGCCTCGTACAGCGCCGGGCGTATCAGATTGTGCATCCCGGCATCGATGCCCAGGTAATGCTGGCCACCCTTGCGCTTGTCCTGGGTCACCCGTGCCAGCAGCACACCGGCTTCGGCGACCAGGAACCGGCCTGGCTCCATCCACAGGCGGTACTGCGGATAAGCGGCCTTGACCTGCGTCAGCACACGATCCAGTGCGGCCATGTCCAGTGGCTGCTCGCCGGGATGCGCCGGCACGCCGAGACCGCCGCCGATGTTGAGCACCTCCACGCTGCCTACGCGTTCGGCCAGCGCCGCGAGCTGCGCGTAGACCTCGCCCCAGTGACCCGGGTCGAGAATGCCCGAACCCAGGTGCGCGTGCAGGCCGCGTACTCGCACATCATGTGCCCGCGCCAGCTCGAGGAAGGCATCGAGCTGGTCCAGCGGCAAGCCGAACTTCGAACCACTGCCGCCGGTTCGCACCTTCTGGTGATGGCCCAGTCCGCGTCCCAGGTCGACGCGCAGCAGGACCGCGCGGCCACGGAACAGCTCGCCCCAGTGCGCCAGCGGGTGCAGGGCGTCGAGCGTGACGGTCGCCCCATCATCCAATGCCGCGACATAGTCGGCACGACGGGCGAAATTGGGCGTGAACAGTCGCGCCGCTTCGGGTGCGGCCGACTTTGCTGCCGCCAGTTCGCCGGGCGAAACGCATTCGAGGCCGAATCCGGCCGCGGCCACCGTGTGCAGGATGCGCGCATGCGGATTGGCCTTGATGGCGTAATGCACGTGATCGACAGCGGACAGTCGCTTCAGGGCGTCGACACGCGCCTGCACCGTGGGCAGGTGATAGACATAGCGCGGACTTTGCTCCTCGCCCAGCCGCAACAGTCGCGCGCGCTCGCCGTGCCACCAGGTCGGCGCCAGGTCCTGTTCCCCGCCACCGTACAGGGCCTGCCAGCTTGGACCGAACAGCTGCGCATCATCGGTGCGCAGGCTGCCGGCGCGCACCAGCAGTTCGTGCAGGCGCGGCAGCATGGCATCGACCACGTCCTCATCGACCACGAAGGTCAGGTTGAGGTTGTTCGACGACTGCGAGATCAGGTGCACGCGCACCTGTCCGAACTCGGCCAGAACCGGCGAGAGCTGGTGCAGCATGCCACGCATGCCGCGCCCGACCAGAGTCACCGCCGCGCATGGCGCGATCACCTTGACCCTGCAGATCTTCGCCAGGTCGGTGGCCAGGGCTGCCACGGCATCGGAATCGAGAAGGTTCTCGGTCGGGTCCAGCGATACGGTGACATTGGTCTCGGCCGAGCCGATCAGGTCCACGGACAGGCCATGGCGGCGAAAGGCGTCGAACACTTCGGCCAGGAAGCCCACCTGCTGCCACATGCCGACCGATTCCATCGACACCAGGGTGATGCCCGAACGCGTCGAGATGGCCTTCACGCTGGGCGCCGCCTCGCGCACCTGGGGACCGATCGCGGTGCCTTCCAGGTCGGGATGATGGGTGTCACGGATCCACAGCGGCACGCGCGGTTCGCGTAGTGGCGACAGGCAGCGCGGATGCAGCACCTTGGCGCCGGTGGTGGCAATTTCCTGCGCTTCCTCGTAATCGAGCTGGCGCAACAGCCGCGCCCCGGGCACCTGCCGCGGATTGGCGCTGAACATGCCGGCCACGTCGGTCCATATCTCCACCCGCGCGGCTTGCAGCAGAGCACCGAAATACGCGGCCGAAGTGTCCGAGCCGCCGCGTCCCAGCAATACGCAGCGCCCCTCGTCGTCACGGGCGATGAAGCCCTGCGCGATGAACACCTCGCCCTGCCCGGCCAGGCGGGCGGCAAGTGCAGCATCCGGCCGTGCGTCCACCGTGGCCGAGAGCATGCGGGTGCGTGCGTTCTGGTTGGGCTGCACCACGGCATGCAGGCACTCGCGTGCATCGACCCAGACCGTGGCCATTCCCGCCGCACCCAGATACGCCGCGCCGAGTGCGCTGGACAACAGTTCCCCGTGTGCCTGCACCAAAGCTCTCCAGGCCAGGGGGTCGTCCCCCTGCCCGTCCCGGGCCAGTGCAAGCAAGCCTCGTGCATGGTCCTCGACGGTACCCGGCAGCGCGATGTCCATCCGCTGCGCCAGCGTTCGGTGTCGGTCAATCACATCCCGTGCGGCGGCCATGCGACGGTCCGCATCGGGTTCCGCACTCAACGCCTTCAAAGCATCGGTCACGCCGGCCAGCGCCGACACCACCAGCAATACCCGCGCACCTTCGGCATGGCGCGAGGCGGCCAGATCACGGATGTTGCGCCAACCTTCGGCAGCGGCAACGCTGGTGCCGCCGAACTTCATGACGATCCAGGGGGCTTGTTCGGGCAGTGCGGTCACGGACTCGTTCACGGTTCGGTGGTCTGATCAATCAGTGTGGGCGATTGGACCAGTGTGCCCGCTGGTGGGCAAAACGCAATCGTAGCGGATATGGCGTATTCCCATGACGTCATCCTGACCGGTGCGGCCTGCGTGTAGCATGGGATGGTTTCAGCGGAGACCGATCATGCCTGGCAGGCGCTACATCGAAATCGACGTGTTCACCGACCGCCCACTGTATGGCAACCCGCTGGCGGTGGTTGTCGACGCCGATGGCCTGGACACGGCGAGCATGCAGCGCTTCGCAGCATGGACCAACTTTTCCGAGACCACCTTCCTGCTGCCGCCCTCGACGCCCGAAGCCGACTATCGCGTGCGCATCTTCACGCCACGCCAGGAGCTGCCCTTCGCCGGTCACCCGAGTGTGGGAAGCGCATTTGTCGCCCTGCACTGTGGTCGCGTCGATCCGGGCAGGACGGCACTGGTGCAGGAATGCGCGGCCGGCTTGCTGCCGGTCGAAGTCAGCGGCGAGGGACCATCGCGCACGATCCGCATCCAGGCGCCTTCGGCCCGCATCACGCCTCTGGATGCCGCAGGCATAGCCGTCCTGCGCGGCGCCCTCGGCTGCCCATTCGAAAGCGACCCGCGCGCGGTGTGCAACGGGCCGACCTGGCTGACTTGCGAGCTGCCCGATGCGGCACAGGTACGGGCGCTGGCCCCGGACATGCCCGCCATCGCCGCCCTGTGCCTGGAACGGGATGCGGTCGGGGTGTGCGTTTTCGGCCGAGGCATGGACGCGGACACGCGTATGGCGGTGCGCGCCTTCTGTCCGGCCGACGGCATTCCCGAGGATCCGGTCACCGGCAGCGCCCATGCCGCCATCGGCGCCTACCTGCACGCATCCGGGGGCATCGGCGACTATGGCCGCCGCTACACTGCCAGCCAGGGTCGCGAGGTCGGCCGCGACGGCCGTGTCGCGGTCGCGGTCGATGCCGACGGCACGGTCCGCATCGGCGGGTCATGCGTGATTGTCGCCGACGGCATGCTCACGGTCTGAATCGCACTGCTTGTCGAATGCGCATGAGCCGAGCAAGCTTGCACAGACACAGCCGCCCGCCGACCGCGCATGTCCACGACTGAAGCCGGATACCTTCGCCGCCTTGGACCGATCTCTGCCGCCATGATGGTCGTCGGCGGCGTGATCGGTGGTGGCATCTTCGTCAACCCCGCCCTCGTCGCCCAGCGCACCGGATCAAGTAGCGAGCTGCTGCTGTTGTGGACGATCGGCGGCCTGCTGACCCTGGCCGGTGCGCTGAGCTTTGCCGAGCTGGGCGCCCGCCAACCGCAGGCGGGCGGCAGTTATGTCTACCTGCGCGAAGCCTTCGGATCGCTGCCCGCCTTCCTGTTCGGCTGGACCATGCTGCTGGTCAACTTTTCCGGCAGCATCGCAGCGGTCAGCATGATCTTCGGCCGCTATACGGCCTCCGCGCTGGGTTGGCCAGAGTCCTGGGCTGGCGCACTGGGGGTCGCCGCCATCGTGCTGCTGGGAGGCATCAATGCCTACGGCATCCGCGCCGGCGCCTGGGTGCAGAACCTGTTCACTGTGCTCAAATTGCTGGCCGTGGCCCTGCTGGTGGCCGTCGGGCTCATCGCCTCGGGCATGCCTTCGGCGTTTCACGCCACGTCGACTGTCACTATGCCTGACTGGACGTTCGCCGGGGCCCTGCTCCCGGTGTTGTTCTCCTACGGCGGTTTCGCCTACCTCAACACCCTCGCCGGCGAGGTGCGCAAACCGGCACGCAACCTGCCGCGCGCCCTTGGGCTGGGCATGCTCGGCGTGCTGATCGTCTACCTGCTGGTGAACCTGGCCTACCTCAAGGCACTCGGCCATGCCGGCCTGGCGGCCAGCGCCACACCGGCAGCCGACGTCATGGCCAGTGTCTTCGGCAGCACCGGGGCCCGCCTGATCGCTGCCGGCATCGCCATTTCCACCTTCGGCTACTGCAACATCGCGTTGATCGGCAGTGCCCGGGTATTCCAGGCGATGGGCGCGGACGGTGCGTTCTTCCGCTCGGTTGCGCACATCGACCCGGACTGGCACGTGCCGCGCAGGGCGCTGGCAATCGTGGCGGCCTGGGCGGTGATCCTGAGCCTGTCCGGCACCTACGGACAACTGCTGGACTACTCCACCATCGGCGACTGGCTCGGTTACGCCGCCGCGGTCGCCGCCTTGCTGCGTTATCGCCGCCTGGGGCTGGGTCGCGACAGCGCCTATCGCACACCGCTGTATCCGTTCACGCCCCTGGTCTTCATTGCCATGGTCGTTGCAGTGATCGTACTCCTGCTGGTGACCCGACCGTGGCAGTCGGGGCTGGGATTGCTGATCATCGCGGCGGGCATCCCGGTGCACGCCGTCTGGAAACGGCGATTCAGCTCCTGAGCAGCCGAACTCTGCAAGAATGACATTCCGTTGATCATGGTCCCGGTTCCATCATGCAGGCACGCCCCGATCCAGCCGATTCGGCCGACCTGGTCAAGGTCCCGCCACGCAAGGGCATCGCCCTGTCCGTCAATGGCCAGTCCTTCGTGCACGTGGGCGACCCCGGCATGCCGCTGCTCTGGTACCTGCGTGACACCCTGCGCCTGTCCGGTGCCCGCTACGGCTGCGACAGCGGCCTGTGCGGCGCCTGCACCGTGCTGGTGAACGGCGTGCGCACGCTGGCCTGCGAACGCAGCATGGACACCCTGGCCGGGCAATCGGTCACCACCGTGGAAGGTCTGGCCGCGGAAGATGGCTCGCTGCATCCATTGCAGCAGGCATGGATCGACGAGGACGCCATCCTGTGCGGCTACTGCCAGCCCGGCTGGCTGATGGCGGCAGCGGATCTCCTGCGACGCAAACCGCAGCCGACCGATGCCGACATCGATGCCCTGCCGAACCTGTGCCGCTGCGGCAGCCAGCCACGCATCCGCCGCGCCATCCTGCGTGCTGCTTCCATGCGCAGGCAGAACCGGCACACGCCATGAGCATGCACGTCCCACTCAGCCGACGGCGGTTCCTCAAGGTGCTGGCAGGCGCCACCGGCGCGTTGGTCGTCGGCGTGCGCACACTGCACGCCCAGGAGGTGGTGGACGGGGTACCGCTCCTGCTGCTCGGCGACGATGTCACGGCGCTCGGCCCCTACCTGCGCATCGAGCCGGACGGACGCACGATCATCGGTGCGCGCGATCCCGATTGCGGCGAAGGTACGCGTACCTCGCTGCCGCGCATCATCGCCGAGGAACTGGATGCCGACTGGCGTCATGTCCAGGTGCTGCAGCTGGGGCCGGACCTGTTCCGTCGCAAGGGCGCCACGCTCTGGCGCTACGGCCACCAGCGAAGCGGCGACGGTACCAGCGTACCTTCTGCCTGGCAGGATCTGCGACAAGCCGGTGCCCTGGCCCGCTGGCTGCTGATTGAAGCTGCCGCGCGTGCATCGGGCATTCCTGCATCCCGCCTGTCTGCCCATGACGGTGCCGTACTGCTGCCCGACGGCCGTCGCCTGTCTTATGGAAGCCTGGTGCGCGCCGCCAGTCGCCTGACGCCACCGCGCACCCCGCCACCCCTGAAATCGCCCGAACGCTACCGGCTGATCGGCCAGCCAGCCGGCGATGTCGACGCCCGCGCCATGGTCACCGGCACGGCGCGCTTTGCGCTCGACACCTACATGGCCGAAGCACTGACCGCCGTGGTCGTGCACTGCCCATGGACGGATGGACGGCTGGACAGCATCGACACCCGGGCTGCTCTGCGCATCGCCGGCGTGCGTCGTATCCTTCAGCTGCAACCCGAACCCGGGCAGCCGCTGGGCAGCACTCCGATTGCGCATGCCGTGGCGATCCTGGCCGACGACACCTGGTCGGCCCTGCGCGCACGCAACACCGTGAAGCTGTCATGGAAACCCGGGGCATCTGCCGGGCCATCGGGTGAAACCACGGAAAAAGAGACCCTTGCCCTGCTGCACAGCCAGTCGGTGCCCACGCACACTGTGCGCCAGTACGGCGATTTCGATGCAACCGCACGTCACGCCGCACATCGTGTCGAGGCCACCTTCGTGCAGCCCTATGTGGCCCATGCCACAGCCGAACCGATGAACTGCGTGGTACGCATCGAGGCCGACCGCGTCGAGGCTGTGGTACCGACCCAATCGCCGCAGGAAGCGTTCGACGTGGTGCAGCGCCTGACCGGCATGGACCCCAGCCGGATCCACATCCGGGTGCCGCGCACCGGTGGCGGCTTCGGGCGACGCTTCGAGCACGATTACCTTGCCGAAGCCGTCATGCTGGCCAAGGCGGTCGGCAAGCCGGTCAAGCTGCTGTGGACCCGCGACCAGGACCTGGGGCACGATTTCTACCGGCCCGCCGCGATTCACCGCATGCAGGCGCTGCTGGACCGCCGCCGCCGCATCATCGGCTGGAACGTGCGCAAGGCCAGTGCATCGGCGCTTGCCGGCCGCGAGGTCCCCGCCGACAGTCTGTGGCAGTCCGAATGCGATCCGAACGCCCTGCCCGCGGGCCTGGTGCCCCACTACAGCGCCGCGTGGTTCGAACTGGACAGCCCGCTACCACGCGGCCCCAGCCGCGGCGGCCATCACGTGGTCGATGCGTTCGCGACGCAGATGTTCATCGACGAGATCGCCCGGCAGATGCATCGCGACCGACTGCAGCTGAGGATGGAACTGCTCGGTGCACCACAGCTCCTGCCGGACGCCAACAACGGCCCACTGGATACCGCACGCCTGGCCAACGTCCTGCAGCAGGCAGCCGATCGCATCGGCTGGACGCTCCGCCGCAACAATGGCCACGGTCTGGGCATCGCCTTCCATGCCATGCTGGGTGCCTATTGCGCGCACGCCTTCGAAGTGTCGGTACACGGCAATGCCCTGCGCATCCACCGCGCCGTGTGTGCCGTCGACGTCGGTCGGGTGGTCAACCCGCTGGGACTCCACGCCCAGGTGACCGGCGCAACCCTGGACGGCATCTCCACCGCACTGGGCCAGGCCATTCACCTGGAAAACGGCCGCGTGGCCGAAACCAGCCTGTCGGACTACCCCCTGGCACGCATGGCACAGCTGCCGCGCGAGGTCGAGGTCATCGTCGTCTCCTCTACGGAAGCGCCCACCGGGGCCAGCACGCTGGCCATGCCTTCAGCGGCGCCGGCACTGGCCAGTGCGGTGGAAGCGGCTACCACGATCCACGTCCGCCGCCTGCCGCTGATGCCGGAGCTGCTGCGAAAAATCTGAGCGCGCCCGGATGGCCCGCCGGTGCCGGACACACATGCCGCATGGCATGTTTCCTGCCATCGGGACGGACCGGTCCAGCGCGGCTACGGCCCCTTGCCCTGCCTCACGTTCGAACCGGCGCACTGCGGCGGCAACGGTCCGCCAGCCACGCGTGCGGTCTCGCACAACACATCTCGACGGCTTGAGGCCGGCGCCGGCAACGGTGGCGGTGCAACAGTGGAGGGCTGTACCGGAACCAGGGGCTTTGGCGGCGCCATGTTCAGCCGCGGATCGTCGCCCATGTCCGAGGGCGGCTGGGGCGGGTCGCCGCCACAACCGAAGCCCAGCAACCAGCCTCCACAATGGATGCGCACGCCGTGCCCCAGGTCGAAAGTCTTGCGAAAACTCAGGGCATCGACCAGATCCTGCAGCATCGAAGTGAGCAGGTCCTGGTTGGCGGGCGCCCAGTACTGCTCGAACAGGGTGTGCTTGTAGTGGAAACCGCGGTACTGGCGGGTCATCACATCCGAGTTGCCGCGCGGCTGGCGCTGGATGTACGCAGGCACTTTCCTGTTCCTGGGCGTGGGGCTGCCGGCAGGACCCGCGGACCGACGGGCCGGGGCAAAGGTGTCGTCCTGCCGTGCCCAGCTGGTCGCCGACGGGAACGCCACCGATGTCACCCGCGCCGGACGCACCGTGCTGGCCTTCGGCGGCACATGCACGCTGGAAACCCGGGCGAGCGTGGCTGCCGTGGCCACAACCTGCACGCGTCCCGAACCCGACGGGGGCTCGATACGCACCGTGTCGGCTGCCAGTGGCGCAGCGGCGGCGGCCGGTGCATTTACGCTGGCAGGACGGGCCACGGCCACATCGGCCACAGTCTGCGCAACCAGCGACCGGTTCACCGGCACCTTGACCTGCGACACGACGGGAGGCCGCGATGCGATCTCCGGTACCGGCAGGTCGACTGAGGGCACAGGGGTCGGCGATACCGGGGCGATCCTGGCCGTGGTAACGTCCTGTTGCCTGGGAACCGGCCTGGGCTGTTGCAATGCAATCGGTTCCGGCCCGATGTGCACGGAAGGCCTTGGCAGCTCGGGCAGTTCCGCCTTGGGAATGGCCACGTTCCCGACCGGCCGTACCGTCGGGCGCGGCACCGCAATGGCCATCGGCGAGGACTCGAGCACCGGTTTGGCCGGCAAGGCATTGAACGACACTTTGGGCAGGACCGTACGGAAAGCGGCCTTGACAGGCGCGACCGCAGCGACCGCCGGCGCGTGTGGCACCACGATGTGCAGGCGTGGCGTGGCCGACGGTGGCACTTGCGTGAGTGGACGCATTGGCGGCACCGGGACGGGCGCCAGCCGCGGCGCCTTCGAGGGAGGATGCATGGGTCCGGCCTGGGCCCTGGCGGACTGCCGGCTGGCCGGCAAGGGCAACAACGACGGTATCGGTGGCGGCGCTGGCGGCGCGGGACTGCTCGCGATGAAACGCACCTCGATGGCCTGCCCTGCACCGGCGGTCGACGGTGGCGGTGGCGGCAAGGGGGGGCGCACCAGAAGCATGGCGGCAAGTCCCAGCAGGTGCACGAGGATCGTCACCAGTCCCGACACCAGGGCCAGTAGCGGCCGGCGCGGCGGTTTGCGCCAGCGCATCTGATGCAGCATGAGCCGGGCCGCGCGGTCCGCACTGCCCTGGCCGATGCCGATTGACCGGCGTGAATACGGCGCCCAGCGGTGATGCTCGGCAATCGGCGTGTGGATATACCCGAGACTGTTCATGCACCCCACCCGCCAGCCACCCCTGACCCCGGGCCTGGCACGTATCCATCATTGGCGGTATAGGCTTCGTGCATGCTGGTCATCGTTCACGGGTAGGCAGCACACGGCGATCCGGTCGCTGTCCTGTGCTGCGCGAAGGCCATGATACCCGTCGTCCCGGTGCCGTCTGTTCCCCGGAAAGGCAAGCGCATGCAAAAGCGCGACCGGACACCGGTCCGGCCGCGCTGGCTGCCAGGGATTGGAGTTCACGCTCGCAGGCGAGTTCCCGTCGACTGCAGCCCGCAGAGGACTTACTCGGCAGGGTAGACGCGATCCTCGACCTGGACCCGCATCCAGCGGCCAGGATCATGATCCATGCGGGTACGGTAGATCCGGCCCTGGTAGCGATAGCGGACCACGTAGGCCACCACCTCGCGCCCGGCGGGCTGCATGCGTACCCGGCAGCGCTCCCGATACACCGGCTGCACTTCGTCATGGGCATTGGCCGACGTCACCCGGTTGCCCACCGCACCGCCGATCACCGCACCGGCCACGGTTGCCGCCCTGCGCCCATCACCCTTGCCGATGGTATTGCCCAACAGGCCGCCGACCACGGCACCGAGCACGGTGCCGGCGGCGCGATCAGGTCCTGCGGTTTCCCGCACACCAATCTGGTAGTTGCGGCATTCGCGGCGCCTCTCGTACACGGGACGGAACACGGGGCGCACGTCCATGACCCGGGCGTAGGCGATGCGTCCGTCGCGATCACCCCGCGCCCAGGGTGGATGTGCACCAGCCGTTGCGGCCATGGCCAGGCACAGCATCACGATGGCAATGATGGTGAGTCGTTTCATGACATGGCTCCTTTGCGGATGTTCGGCCCGTATTCTCCCCATGCCGCTTGAATTGCCTCTTAACCCCGATCCACCTGCTGTCAACCGATGCCGGCCCCATGCGTTGCGCACGCCGCTTGACCTGGACATGCAAAACCGCAAGGCTAGGGGTCCGCTGAACCCGTTTGTACGGATATCACCGGTTCTGCAGGCCTTGCATGCCAGGGCATGGATACAGTCCGCACATACCCGTTCAGGGAGTCACTACCCGCCATGACCGCCCGCCTGCGCACCGCGCCTGGCGGCCAGCGTTCCCAAGCGGACGACCATGACGGCCTCTAGGGTTGTCCCGTGAAACGCCGGGGCAGCCCCTTCATGGCGAAGGAGGCTTTCATGTCCCATGCACACGAACAGATCCGCAACATCGCCCTGGCCGGCCACGCCGGCGCCGGCAAAACCACCCTTCTCGAAGCCCTGTTGCTTGCCGGCGCAGCGCTACCCGTGGCAGGCACCATCGAACGCGGCGATACCGTATCCGACTTCGATCCGCTGGAGCGCGAGCACAAACATTCCATCGACACCGCCCTGGCCAGCGTGACCGTCGGCGATTGCCGCATGCAGTGGATCGACACGCCAGGCTATGCCGACTTTCGCGGTCCCGCGCTCGCAGCCATGAATGCGGTCGAGACCCTTGCCGTGGTGGTCGACGCGGCAGCCGGCATAGAGCACGGCACCCGGCGCATGATGCAACATGCCGGCCAGCGCCGGCTGGCGCGCATGCTGGTGGTCAATGGCATCGACAAGATTCCGGCCGGCGACCTGGAGGCCCTCGTGGCCGCCCTGCGCGAGGAGTTCGGCAACGCATGCCTGCCGGTCAACCTTCCCGCCGAAGGGGCAACGAAAGTCCTGGACTGCTTTTTCCACGACCAGGGCAAAACCGATTTCTCCTCGCTCGCCCACGCCCACCGCCAGATCCTCGACCAGGTGGTGGAGATCGACGAATCGGTGATGGCGCACTATCTCGACGATGGCGAAGCCAGGCTGGGGCGCCAGGAACTGCATGACGCTTTCGAACAGTGCCTGCGCGAAGCCCACCTGGTCCCGATCTGCTTCGTCTCCGCGCGCACCGGTGCAGGTGTGCGCGAATTGCTGGACCTGGCCGTGCGCCTGCTTCCCAGTCCGGCCGAAGGCAACCCGCCGCCGTTCCTGCGCCGGGTGGACGGACGCGACGAGCCGGTCGCCACGGCTGCCGATCCGGACCGGCACGTCCTCGCCGACGTGTTCAAGATCATCAATGATCCGTTCGTGGGAAAGATGAGCGTATTCCGCGTGCACCAGGGCACCATCCGGCGCGACTCCCAGCTTTACGTCGATGACGGGCGCAAGCCGTTCAAGGTAAGCCACCTGTTCCGCCTGCAGGGCAAGGAGCACATCGAGATCGAGCAGGCCGGTCCGGGCGAGATCGCGGCGGTGGCCAAGGTCGACGAGATCCATTTCGATGCCGTACTGCACGATGCTGCCGCCGACCAGCACATCCACCTGGCACCGCTGGAACTGCCGCAACCGATGTTCTCGCTGGCACTGGAACCTGCACACAAGGGGCAGGAACAGAAACTGTCACAGTCGTTGCAGCGCCTGTGCGAGGAAGACCCCTGCCTGCGTGTGGAACATCACAAGGAACTCAATGAAACCGTGCTGCGCGGGCTGGGCGACATGCACCTGAAAACCGTGCTCACGCGCATGAAACAGCGTTATGGCGTGGATGTGATCACGCGTACGCCACGCATTGCCTACCGCGAGACCATCAGCATGCCCGCCGAAGGCCATCATCGGCACAAGAAACAGACCGGCGGCGCCGGGCAGTTCGGCGAGGTCTTCCTTCGCGTCGAACCGTTGCAACGCGGTGCGGGATTCGAGTTCGTCGACCAGGTCAAGGGAGGTTCCATACCCGGAAGCTTCCTGCCCGCCATCGAAAAGGGCGTGCTGCAGGCCATGGAAACCGGCGCGGTCGCCGGCTATCCCATGCAGGATGTCCGCGTCGTCGTGCATGACGGCAAGCACCATCCGGTCGATTCCAAGGAAATCGCGTTCGTCACGGCAGGACGCAAGGCCTTTCTTGACGCCGTGACCCGCGCCACGCCCCTGGTCCTCGAGCCCATCGTCGATCTCGAGGCCACGATCCCCGAAACCAGCGTGGGTGACGTGACCGGATCGCTGGCCATCAGGCGCGCGCGCATCATGGGTACCGACGTGCTGCGTGGCGGCGAACTGGTGATCCGTGCCCAGGTGCCGCTGGCCGAACTGACCGACTTCCAGACCGACCTCAAGTCCATGACCGGCGGCCAGGGCCGCTACAGCATGGAAATGAGTCACTATGAGCCGGTACCGCAACCGGTACAGAAGAAACTGGCCCAGGACTGGCACCCCCAGGCCGAGGCCGTCTGACCCGACTGGGCGTATACGCGCCCGCACACCCGAGACCAGGAGCATGACCATGAATACACGCAACTTTCGTCGTTCGGCCCTGAGCATCGCGCTGCTGGCGCTTGCCAGTACGGCATGGGCGTTCACCCCGCCACAAACACCACCCACCAGCATGAAACTTGCGCATCAGGAAAAACACGACATGTCCATGCACAAGTCCATGGGCATGCACGGGAAAATGAAAGGCATGCACGGCATGCCGGGCACCGTGACGGCGGTCGATCACGCCACGGGCGTGGTACACCTGAAGTCGCTGGGGATGGACCTGGTGGTGCATTTCCCGCCGCCTTCGATCAAGGGGCTGAAAACCGGCGACAAGATCCGCCTGATGCTGGGATACCGCATTACCAGTCACTGACGGCGCCACGGTCCATCGCTCGACCGGACGGGCACCTGCCGATCCCCTAACCGTCGTATCGGACCGACAGGATTTCGATGCTGCAGTCGCCCGCCGGGCGCTGCCAGGTAACCTCGTCCCCCGGTTTTGCACCCAGCAGCGCCCGGGCGAGAGGGGACACGTAGCTGACCCGACCATGCTCGACGTCGGCCTCGTCTTCGCCAACGATGCGATAGATGTGCTCCCCGGACTCGTCGGCCACCGTGACAATGGCCCCGAAGGCCACCCGGTCGCGCGGCTGGCCATGCGGGTCGATCACCCGCGCACTGGCGACGCGGGCTTCGAGCCAGCGCAGGTCGCGACCCAGGGCGCGCAAGGCCTCGGCCGATTCCAGGTCGCCGCCGGACTTCTCCAGGGCCTGCTTGCGAGCACGCGCGTCCTGCAGTCGCGCCCGAAGCTGCGCCATGCCGGTGGGCGTGACGTAGTTGGGGTGGGGACTGATCGGCCGGTCCGGCAGATCGCTGCCGACCGGGTTGTCCGACTCCTTGACGAATGCGCGGCTCATGCTGACAACATGACGCCGTCAGGACGCGGATTCAAGGCCGATACCGCGCAAAGCGTCCCGGAGCATTCCTTGCCGGCGCTTATCGCTTGGGTTGCAACAAGGTCCCGGTGCAACGCGGGGAACCGCATCGGCACGCCCACAGCTTCTTCATCTTCGCCGTATGCGGCACATCGAGCACGATGCCGTAGTTGTAGGTCAGCTCCTCGCCGGGAGCGATGTCACGGATCGCCTGGATCAGCACCCGGTCACGTCGCGGATCGCCATCATCGTCTTCCTCGATCGCCGCCTCGCAGTTGGGTTCGCAACTGTGATTGATCCAGCGTGCCGTATTGCCACCCTGGTTGGCATCGACGATGTAGCGTTCGTTGAGCGTGAACAGGAACGTGTGCCCGGTGTCGGCGCCGTCACCGTAGAGCCGGTCCGCCTGGGCATGGGTAATCAGACGACCCTTGTACTGGATGACCGTCTCCCCCTTCGCGATCGGAGCGAGGGCGAACACGCCGTTGCCGTGGATCGGCGAGCGGCGGGCGGTGATGCGTCGCGGCATGACTGGAACCTTTGCGGGCAAAAGACGGCATCATGCCCGGACGCGACGCAATTGCAAGGGATGCACCACTGGCATCCGCCGGCAGGCCGGCTAGAATCGGGGTTCGAACATGCGTTTGGAGAAGGGCATGAAAGCGTACCGCACCGCGTGGCTGACCGTGCTGATCGCCGGCACTTTCCTTGCAGCCTGCGGCCCGGTGCGCAAGAGCGTATTCCCGCCACTGGTGAGCGTGCAGCAGCTGCAGCTTTCACCTGACGGACACTGGCGGATGCAACTGCGGATCCAGAACAACAGCTACGAGGACGTGAAGTTCACGCAGGTCCGGCTTGCCATGAAGGTCCATGGTGTTGCCGCCGGACGCATCGAATCCGCCATCGACCTCGATATTCCCGCACTTTCGGTTGATGTGGCCGATGTGCACATCATGCCGTCCGCGCCAGCTGCCAGGGCCTTGTCCGACGGTGGGCAGGAAGTGCCCTACGAGCTGGTGGGCACCGTCTCGGGCATACCCGAATCGGACAGCAAACCGCGAAGTTTCAAGGTGCACAGCGAACAACACTGGCTTTCACCCATGCCCGGCATACCCGGCACATGGCGCTGAGCCGCAACCCGAAGGATTCATCATGCCCCGCTATACCGCCCCACTCGACGACATGCGATTCGCGTTCTACGACATGCTGGGGGGCGATACCCTGCTGGCCGGGTTGCCCGGTGGGGAGGCCATTGGGCGCGAGCTGATCGACGCCGTCATCAACGAAGCCGCCCGTTTCAACGAGCAGGTGCTGGCACCGTTGAACCAGCGCGGGGACCAGGAAGGCTGCAGGTTCGACAAGGATACCGCCTCTGTCCATACGCCGGACGGCTTCCGGCAGGCCTATGCGCAGTATGTCGAGGGCGGCTGGGCCGGGCTGACGGCACCCGAAGCCTACGGTGGCCAAGGTCTGCCGCATGCCATCGGGGTGCTGGTCAAGGAAATGATCGACTCTGCCAACCTCGCCTGGGGCACCTATCCGCTGCTTTCCCAAGGAGCGGTCGATGCCCTGCTGGCCCACGGCGAGGACTGGCAACGCGACGTGTTCCTCAAACCCCTCGTCGAGGGGCGGTGGACCGGCACCATGTGCCTGACCGAGCCCCAGGCCGGCTCCGACCTTGGACTCTTGAAAACCCGCGCCGAACCGCAGGAAGACGGCAGTTACCGGATCGCCGGCACCAAGATCTTCATCACTGCGGGTGAACACGACTTAACGGACAACATCGTGCACCTTGTCCTGGCACGTCTTCCGGATGCGCCCGCTGGAAGCCGCGGGATATCGATGTTCATCGTGCCCAAATTCAGAGTCGACCGCGCAGGCGCCATGGGTCAACGCAACGCCGTCAGTGCAGGCGCCATCGAGCACAAGATGGGCCTCAAGGGCTCGGCCACCTGCGTGATGAACTTCGATGGCGCCGAGGGTTTCCTGATCGGCAAGCCACACAAGGGGCTGACCGCCATGTTCACCATGATGAACGCGGCACGGCTGGCCGTCGGCATCCAGGGGCTTGGGTTGATCGAACGCGCCTTCCAGAACAGTCTCGACTACTGCCGCGAACGCCTGCAGATGCGCGCGCTTTCCGGAGCGGTCGCCCCCGACCGCCCCGCCGATCCGATCATCGTGCACCCCGACGTGCGACGCATGCTGCTCACCCAGCGCGCCTTCGCCGAAGGCGGTCGTGCGCTGGTGCTGCATACCGCCCTGCAGGCAGACATCGAGGAACGCGCTTCCGACGAGAGCCAGCGCCAGCGTGCCTCGGAAGTACTCGGTTTCCTGATACCGATCTGCAAGGCCCTGCTGACCGAAGCGGCGGTCGAATGCACCTACCACGCCCTGCAGACCTACGGTGGCCACGGATACATTGCCGAACACGGCATGGAACAGTTTGCCCGCGACGCACGCATCACCACCCTGTACGAAGGGACCACCGGCATCCAGGCGCTGGACCTGCTCGGACGCAAGGTCATGCAGCTCAATGGTGCGGGATTGCGGCATGTTCTCGACGACATCGCCGGTTTCTGCCAGCGATACGCCACCGACGAGGCGATGGGCGCCCTGGTCGGCCCCCTGGCCGTGCATGCGAAGACCTGGGGGGAAATCACCCAGGAACTCGGCAGACGTGCCGCCAAAAATCCGGATGAGATCGGCGCCGCCGCGACCGACTACCTGTTCTATTCCGGCTACATCGTGCTCGCCTGGATATGGGCGCGCAGCGTGACTGCCCTTCCCGACAGCAGTCTGGGAGAAAGCGCGCGCCAGGCCAAACGCGATACCGCGCATTTCTATTTCCAGCGCATCCTGCCGCGCACGCACACCCATCTTGCAGCCATGCGCAGCGGGCTGGATGGCATCCCGGCCATGAGCTGAATCGCGCTTGACCTCCGGCTTGCGCTTGGTATGCAAGTCGGGTCGAGCCGTTGTACAACGTGCGTTCCGGCCCCTATTCGGACCCATCATGAGCGAACCGAGCTACCTGATCCGCCTCGCCAGTCCCGATGACGATGATTTCATCCTCGGACTGGTGCCACGCTTCGTCGACTTCCCCCTGCCCGCCTGGCGACGACGCAACGAATGCATCGAGGGCATCCGCAGGGACATATCCAGCCATCTGGAGGATCAGCCGGCGAACAGCTTCATGTTCATTGCCGAGGATCCCGAGGACGGTCGCCCCCTCGGTTTCGTGCATCTGCAGAAAGTGCAGGATTTCTTCAATGGCAGGACAAACTGCCATATTTCCGACCTGGCCGTGACACCGGGCGAGGAGGGCCGCGGCATCGGTCGTGCGCTGCTGGAACACAGCCAGGCATGGGCGCGCGAACATCACTGCCACATCCTTACCCTGGCCGTGTTCCCCGGCAATGAGCGCGCCCGCAAGCTCTACGAAACCAGCGGGTTCGGCGTGGATCTGCTGCGCATGGCACTCCCATTGCGCTGATCAGACCGGGCACACGATGAAAAAGGCACCTGTCCGCGCGGACAGGCGCCTTGCAGGAAAACCGAAGCTTCCGGTCAGGCCTGGGCCTGTGCGCCTTCTTCGGCCATCTTGCGCATCTTTTCCTCGAACTGTGCACGCTCTTCGGGGGTGAAGCGGGCATGCATGCGCTCGATCAGGCGGTCCAGGCTGGACAGCGAGAACAGGTGCGCGTAGATCCAGGGCAGCGTACCGTCCTGCATCAGGGCGTGCAGGGTGGTGGCATCGAGCTTGGCGAGCTTTTCCTCATCCACGGCATACAGCCCGTTGATGACGGTGTCCTGGCCGGGCGTGCGCACTTCGATGTTGCGCGCCACCAGCAGATCCAGCTCGCCCAGGCGCTTCATGAACTGGCGTGTGCGTTCAATGTGCTGCTGGAATTCGCCCAGGAAGCCAACGGCCTGCTTGAGGGTCTCCGAATCGCTACCGTCCTCGTTGAACAGTCGCTGACCTTCCTCGTTGCTGAATCCTTCGTACGCCTCGTCGAGGAATACGGCGAAGTTGTCGCGATTGTCGTCGCCTTCCGGCCGTTCGGCGAGCACGAAGGGGTAGCGGCGGATGAAGGCCGGGATATAGGCGTTGGGTACCCAGTGGCCGTTCTCGTCGACCATCAGGTTCTCGTCCTGACGGATGCCGAGCAACGCAATCGGATTGAGGTCCTCCGGGCCGGGGCCGGCAAACAGGATCGGGAAATGATGCGCGGCATGTGGAAGCTCCACACAGGCCACCGGCACCGAGTGCGCCTTCGCACTGAAGGCCAGGTTCAGGACAGGATTGATGCGCAGGTCCTTGTGGGACTCGCGGTTGAGCGGCACGGGACGCTCATAGAAAAGGACTTCGCTCACGTTGGTCATTCCTCGCTGCCGCCGTCGGACCGCCCCCACGGGACCTCCAGAACGCGGCGACGTGTTCTGGGTGAACCCTCAATGGTACCAGCATGATCGGTTGCCGGTAAGACCACCGTCTCATTCCTCTGGCATATTTCCTGTCAAGGGCATGGCGCGGGAACCGCCAAAACCGCGGATTTTGGGCTATGCTCGGACAGTTACTGCGAAATGGGCTGCTTGCCGGCGCCCGATCTGCCGACTGGCATGCATGTCCCGCCCCGATACATGAGGGAACGAACGCGATGCTGACGGATATCACCACGGCCACCCACGATCTGCACTCGACCCGGGTACTTTCGCTGGATGCCAGCGGAAGAATCCTCGACTGGATCAGTTGGCAGGATGCGGTATGCCTGTATGTCCGCGAGGCGGTGGCCTGGACGCTTGGCGATCCCTGCCTGACCATACACGGGGGCACCAGCCGTTTGACCGGTACCCAGACGACCCTGGATCTGCACCCCATCGTGGCCAGTACCGGGCATTGCCACAATCACGCCGTGGCGCCGTCTCCGGCCCTGACCAACAATGCCCTGTTTGCGCGCGACAAGCACCTTTGCCTGTACTGCGGCCAGCATTTCCCACGCAGCACATTGACCCGCGACCACGTGCTTCCGGTCTCGCGCGGCGGCCGCGACATATGGGAAAACGTCGTCAGCGCATGCACCCATTGCAACCTGCGCAAGGGCAACCGCACACCGCAGCAGGCCCACATGCCGCTGCTCGCCGTGCCCTACCGCCCGAGCTGGGTGGAGCACCTGATCCTGTCCAACCGCAATATCCTGGCCGACCAGATGCAATTCCTGGTCAGTCACCTGCCACGAAAACGCCGACCCAACTGAGTCTGGCACAGCGCCCGACCCGACCGCCGGGAACCGCTGACGTCGCCGGCCCGCGAACCCGTGGCATCCGTCGGGATCCGGCCGAACCTGCTGCCATGCAGCGTGGCGATTAACCCCCTGTGCACGCCGTGCCCGCGTCCCGACATCCTGCGGACATGACAGTGCCCCGGGGCGGGGCTACCCTTCCCATGCCTGCCCCCGATCCCGCATGGGCAGGACAGATTGCGCCGTTGGTGCGAAAATAAGCCGATGATCGATCCCGCCCGCTACCCGCACCTGTCCCGCATCGACTCTCCGGCATGCCTGCGCGAGCTGCCGGAACAGGAACTGCAGGCCGTTGCGGATGAATTGCGTGCCTACCTGATCGAATCGGTCGCCAGCAGCGGTGGCCATTTCGGCGCGGGGCTGGGCGTGGTCGAGCTGACCGTGGCCCTGCATTACCTTTATGACACCCCCGGGGACCGCCTGGTCTGGGACGTCGGTCACCAGTGTTATCCGCACAAGATCCTTACCGGTCGTCGCGACCGCATCACCACGATCAAGAAAAAGGACGGCCTGGCCCCCTTCCCGCGCCGCGAGGAAAGTGAATACGACACCTTCGGCGTCGGCCATTCCTCGACCTCGATATCCGCCGCCCTGGGCATGGCGCTGGCCAGGCAGCGACGTGGCGACATGCGCAAGGTCGTGGCCGTGATCGGCGACGGGGCCATGACCGCGGGCATGGCCTTCGAAGCGATGAACCACGCCGGTGACGTCGAGCCGGACATGCTGGTGATCCTCAACGACAACGGCATGTCGATCAGCGAGAACGTCGGCGCCCTGACCAAGATGCTGGCCCGGCTGCTGGCCAGCCGCACCCTCAACAGCTGGCGCGAGCGGGCCAAGCGTGCGATCCCCAGGCAGTCGTTGATGGGTCGCTTCTTCAAGCGCTGGGAGGAGCATGCCAAGGGCATGTTCATGCCCTCTACCCTGTTCGAGGAACTGGGCTTCCACTACACCGGCCCCATCGATGGACACAACATGGATGCCCTGGTGACCGCGCTGCGCACGGTCAGGAACCTTCCCGGGCCGCAATTGCTGCACGTGATCACCACCAAGGGCAAGGGCTACGCACCGGCCGAGGACGCACAGATCGACTACCACGCTGTCGGACCCTTCGACCCGCAAGCGGGGGTGGTCAAGAAAGGGGCGGGCAAGATCACCTACACCCAGGTCTTCGGCGACTGGCTGTGCGACATGGCTGCCGTCGATCCGTCGCTCTACGGGATCACCCCGGCCATGCGCGAGGGCTCGGGACTGGTTCGATTCTCGCGCGAATACCCGGACCGCTACTTCGATGTCGCAATCGCCGAGCAGCATGCGGTCACGCTGGCCGCGGGGCTGGCCTGCGAGGGCGCCAAGCCGGTCGTCGCGATCTATTCCACGTTCCTGCAGCGCGCCTACGACCAGGCCATCCACGACGTGGCACTGCAGAATCTAGACGTCCTGTTCGCCATCGACCGCGGTGGCGTGGTCGGACCCGATGGCGCCACCCATGCCGGCAGCTTCGATCTCAGCTACCTGCGCTGCATACCGAACATGGTGGTGATGGCGCCGGCCGACGAGAACGAATGCCGCGCCATGCTCAGCACCGGTTTCGGGCATCCCGGGCCTGCCGCGGTGCGCTACCCACGCGGTACCGGGCCAGGCGTCACGGTTCATTCAGGCCTGGAAAGCCTGCCGATCGGCAAAGCGGAAATCCGGCGCCGCGGTCATCAACTGGCGTTGCTTTCCTTTGGCGCCATGCTGGCACCAGCGGCTGAACTTGCCGCCGAGCTGGATGCCTCCCTCGTCAACATGCGCTTCGTCAAACCACTGGACGAAGAGCTGTTGCTGGAGCTGGCCGCCACCCACGAAGCCTTCGTCACGCTGGAGGACAACGCCGTTGCCGGTGGCGCCGGAGCCGGCGTGGCCGAATGCCTGAGCGCACACGGCGTGACGTTGCCGATCCTGCACCTGGGCCTGCCCGATGCCTTCCTCGACCACGGCAGCCGTGACGAGGTGCTCGCCATGGCCGGCCTTGACCTGCCGACGATGCGCCGCGCCATCCTGGCCCGTTTCCCGCGACGCACCCGAAGCAACGCCGCGCACGCATGATGCGTGCGGTGTGCGACGAGCTCGTGCGTGCACGATCGAAAGCACGGGACGTCCCGCTTGATACGCAGGCCTGACGCCAGCTACTGATCGACCGGCATTTCCCGATATCGCCGGCCGGGTGGCACAAAGGATGCAGCAAGCGCATGGCCGTGCATGCACATCGCCAGGACCAAGGCTTCGACACGATTACTTGACGCCCTTGCATCCGCCACTGACCCGTTCGCGCGCTTCCAGATCGCGTGCCGTGAAGACATCCACGAACCCGGCCTTGTGCAACAGTTCGCGTACTGGCGCCCCCTGGTCGTATCCATGCTCGACCAGCAGCCAGCCGCCATCGGCCAGGTATTCGCCAGCCTGCACAGCCAGCACGCGGACCGCATCCAGGCCATCGGCACCCGCCACCAGTGCCTGTCGCGGCTCATGGCGCGGATCACCCCGTGCCAGATGCGGGTCGCCCTCGGCCACGTACGGTGGATTGGACACGATCACATCGAATCGTCGACGGCCCAGCGGCGCAAACCAGTCTCCGCTGACGAACCTCACGTTGCCAATCCGAAGTCGCCGGGCATTGGCCTGGGCCACCGCAAGGGCCTCGACCGAACGGTCGGTGGCAAGTACGCGTGCATGCGGACGCTCGTGAGCCAGGGCGAGTGCGATGGCGCCGCTGCCGGTACCCAGGTCGGCCACTTCGAGGGGCGTATCCGGTGCAAGTCGTTCGAGTGCCAGCTCGACCAGCAATTCGGTTTCCGGCCGCGGGACCAGGGTCGCCGGCGTGACCGTCAGGTCCAGGCTCCAGAATCCGCGCCGACCTGTCAGGTAGGCCACCGGCACGCCTTCGGCGCGCCGCGCAACCATCGCGGCATAACGCGTGGCCGATGCAGGATCGAGCGTCTCCAGGGCATGCGCGAACAGCCATTCGCGATCCACCTCGAGCACGTGCATCAGCAGGTACTCGGCATCATTGCGTGCGCCGAGACTGCGGCTGGCAGCGGCCAGCACATCGCGAATCTTAGGGGTTTGCGCCATGTCCTGTTGCATCGGGTCGGCTGTGGAAGGGAAGGCCCGGCATTGCGGACGTTGCCATTGGCAGTGTACCCGCACACCAGTGCCTGGCATGCAGCGTGCGTCCACCTTGTGCCAGCGATTGCAGGTCATGCGTCAATCCTTACAATGGTTTTCATAGCATATGGCTATGACAAATCGCGTTGCCGCCATGAATCTTCGTGACCTCAAGTATCTGGTCGCCCTCGCCGAGCACTGCCACTTCGGGCATGCCGCCGAAGCCTGTTTCGTCAGCCAGCCCACGCTTTCGACGCAGATCCGCAAGCTGGAGGAGGAGCTCGGCGTCACCTTGGTTGAACGTGCGCCGCGCAAGGTGCTGCTGACCGATGTCGGTCGCGAGATTGCGGCCCGGGCACGCGACGTGTTGAACGAAGCCGAGCAGATACGCGCCATCGCCCGCCGGACCCGCGACCCCGAATCGGGCACGGTGCGCCTGGGCATCTTTCCCACCCTGGGTCCGTACCTGCTGCCCCATGTCGTGCCCCTGTTGCGTGAAACCTTCCCGCGACTGGAGCTGCTGCTGGTGGAAGAAAAGACCGAAGTGGTCCTTGAGCGCCTGCGCGAAGGCAAGCTCGACGCCGGTATCCTTGCCCTGCCGCTGCATGAGGACAGCCTGCACGTCCAGTTCCTGTTCGAGGAACCGTTCGTGCTGGCTGTTCCCGATGTGCATCCGCTGGCGCAGCGCAAGCGCCTGCGGCTGGACGATCTGGCAGATGAAAGCCTGCTGCTGCTGGAAGACGGGCACTGCCTGCGCGATCAGGCGCTGGAGGTCTGCCAACTTTCCGGGGCCGTCGAGCGTACGGGTTTTCGCGCCACCAGCCTGGAGACACTGAGGCAGATGGTGGCGGCCAATGTCGGCATCACTTTGTTGCCCACCCTCGCCGTCAACCCGCCCGTTGCCCGTGTCGAACACGTGCGCCTGATCGAATTCGGGGGCCACCCGCCCCACCGTCGGGTGGCCATGGTGTGGCGCAGGAGTTCGGCCATGCACGCTTTCCTGGTACGGCTGTCCGACGTGTTCCGGATGCTGCCGCCCGAACTGCTCGACGCCCACGCCTCGGCACGCCGGGCACGAGAAGATGGCAGCCCGGTACGTGAAAGACGAGCCTCCGGACCATCATAGATGTCATCTATGCATTTCATAAATACAATCAATTTTAATTGACTATTAGCAAGGGCTAAACTGACGCCAGCGGCGGTGTTGCAGCACCGCCCCTTTCCACCTTCCATTTCAGCACGAGGTGAACCATGAGCAATCTGAAAGGCTCCAAGACGGAGAAGAATCTGAAGGACGCGTTCGCGGGCGAGTCCATGGCCAATCGTCGTTACCTGTATTTCGCATCCAAGGCGGATGTGGAAGGTTTCAATGACGTCTCTGCCGTGTTTCGTTCCACCGCCGAAGGCGAGACGGGTCACGCGCATGGCCATCTGGAATACCTGGAACAGGTCGGCGACCCCGCCACCGGACTGCCGTTCGGCGGCACCGAGGCCAACCTGAAGTCCGCCATCGCCGGCGAGACCCACGAATACACCGACATGTATCCGGGCATGGCCAAGGATGCCCGCGAAGAAGGCCACGACGAAATCGCGGACTGGTTCGAGACGCTGGCCAAGGCCGAACGCTCGCACGCCAACCGTTTCCAGAAAGCGCTGGACGAACTGCAGTAAGCCCGCACTGCCCCGGCCTGTGGCGGCTGCTGCCCTGCGTGGCCGCCGCAGGTCGAATATCTGCCGCATGTCCGACGGGACACGCCCGCCGCGTACGTGCGGGCGGTCGGAAATGCATTGCAGGCCCACCCACCTCCGGTGAGGGACACACCCATGGTCGATCCAAACCCATCCCGACGCGAAGGCAATCTCGAGGCGCCCACGCGTCACCCGCTGGACTGGCACAACGATGCATTCTGGGACCAGAATGCACTCGACGCCGAGCTCGAACGCGTCTTCGACATCTGTCACGGATGCCGGCGTTGCGTGAGCCTGTGCCATGCGTTTCCCACCCTCTTCGACCTGGTGGACGAATCGGAAACCATGGAAGTGGACGGCGTGGACAAGGCCGACTACACCAAGGTCACCGAGCAGTGCTACCTGTGTGACCTGTGCTACCAGACCAAATGCCCCTATGTGCCGCCGCACGAATGGAACGTCGATTTCCCGCACCTGATGCTGCGCGCCAAGGCCGTCGCCTTCCGCAAACATGGCGCGCCGCTCAAGGCCCGCGTGCTGTCCAGTACCGATGCCGTGGGCAAGCTGGCCTCGATCCCCGTGGTGGTCGAAGTGGTGAACGCCGCCAACCGTTCACCGACCGGACGCAAGCTGCTGGAAAAGACCCTTGGCGTGCACCGCGACGCCCGGGTACCCGAATATCAGTCCCCCAGCGCGCGCAAGCGCCTGCGTGCGCTGGATGGCAACGGTGATGCAGTGGCTGCCGGACCCACGCGCGGCAAGGTGGCGATCTTCGCCACCTGCTACTGCGACCATGCCATGCCGCAGGTGGTCGAAGACCTGGTGAAGGTACTCGCCCACAACGACATCCCGGTCCGGCTGGTCGAGCGTGAGCGCTGCTGCGGCATGCCGAAACTCGAACTGGGCGACCTCGATTCGGTGCGCAAGTACAAGGAGGAAAATATCCCCGTGCTGGCGCGCATGACCAGGGATGGATGGGATCTCACCGCGCCGATACCTTCCTGCGTGCTGATGTTCAAGCAGGAACTGCCGCTGATGTTCCCTGACGACGAGGAGGTGGCGCTGGTACGTGACTGCTTCTTCGACCCCTTCGAATATCTTGCCGAACGTCGCAAGGCATCCCTGCTGGCCACCGACTTCAAGCACCCCCTGGGCAAGGTGGCCTGGCAGGTGGCCTGCCATCAGCGGGTGCAGAAAATCGGCCCGCGGACGCGCGAGATCCTGGAACTGGTGCCGGATACCGAAATCACCACCATCGAACGCTGCTCGGGCCACGACGGCACCTACGGCGTCAAGCGCGAGACCTATGCCATCTCGCGCAAGATCGCCCTGCCGGTGGAAAAGCGCGTGCAGCAATCGGAGGCTACGCACCTGACCAGCGACTGCCCGATGGCGGGCAACCACATCGCCCACGGACTCGATGACAAACCTGCCAACACCCACCCGATCAGCCTCCTGCGCAAGGCCTACGGCATCTGATCAAGGCCATGCCGTGACCCTGGATGACCGCAGGCATCGCGCCCGGCCCTGCTGCCGGGGCGCGCGTCGCGCAGCTCAGGCACAAACCGGAACAAGACCATGAAACCACTGACCCGAACCGACCTGTACTCCCTCGAAGAATACGCGCGCGAACGCACCGCCTTTCGCGACAAGGTGCTGGCGCACAAGAAAGCGCGCAAGGTGCACCTGGGCGAGCACATCACCTTGCTGTTCGAGGACCGCCTGACCATCCAGTACCAGATACAGGAAATGTTGCGCGTCGAGCGCATCTTCGAGGCGCAAGGCATCGCCGAGGAGCTGGCTGCCTACAATCCCCTGGTTCCGGATGGCAGCAACCTCAAGGCCACCATGCTGATCGAATACGGCGACCCCGAAGTGCGCCGACGCGAACTGGCCAGGCTGCGCAACATCGAGGACCACATCCACCTCATCGTGGACGGGCATGGCAACACGACCGCTATCGCCGACGAGGACCTGGAACGCAGCAACGAAAGCAAGACTTCCGCGGTGCATTTCCTGCGCTTCGAACTGACGCCGGCCATGATCGATGCATGGAAAAGCGGCGCGCAGGTGCAGCTTGCCTGCGATCACCAGGCCTACGGCAACAAGGTAGTCCTGAACGCAGAACAGCGGGATGCCCTGGCAGCCGATTTCGAATGAGCAATGTCCTCAAGGCATCGCAGGACGCGATGCCGACGATCGACGTGAACCTCGCCCCCCGCATGCCCATCAACCTGGCGCAGTGAGCGTATCGCCGTCCCAGTCACCCTCATCGGCCAGCGCCTTGCGCGCCTCGGCCAGTTGGTGCTCCACCTCGCGCACGACCGGCCGGGCTGCCTCGACGCACGAATCGGGCACGTTCACGCGGATGAAGTCGCGCGCCGGCAACTGGCCCACACCGCCAATCAGTTGCTCACCGGTGACGAACGCGGGTATCCGGGCATAATCGAGCGCATCCTTGACCAGATGGGCGTCGACCAGGGACTGGGCGTGATAGACGGTACGCATGGCCTCACGCTACTCGCGCGAGGCCATGCCTGCAAGTGGATCCGCGCTGCTGTGCAACGCCGCATGCCGCCGCTGCGCTACACTTCGCAGCCTTGCAGTGCAGCACATGAGAGCGCCCGATGGCGAACGACGCCGAGCCCGTACAGCATTTCATCCGCCAGATCGTCCGCGAGGATGTGACTGGCGGCAAGATCCAGACCGTACGTACCCGTTTCCCTCCCGAACCCAACGGGCACCTGCACCTTGGCCATGCCAAGGCGATCTGCCTGGATTTCGGCATCGCCGCCGAATTCGGTGGCGCCTGCAACCTGCGCCTGGACGATACCAACCCCGGCAGGGAGGACCCCGAATACGTGCGCGGTATCCAGGACGATGTACGCTGGCTGGGCTTTGCATGGGCCGAACTTCGCCATGCCTCGGATTACTTCGAGGTGTTCTATCGCGCAGCGCGCAAACTGGTCGCCGATGGCAAGGCCTACGTGGACGACCTGGATGCCGAGCAGATGCGTGCCTATCGCGGCACCCTGACCGAAGCCGGACGCGAATCTCCGTTCCGCAACCGCAGCGTGGAAGAAAACCTGGACCTGTTCCGTCGCATGCGCGAAGGCGAATTTCCCGACGGCAGCAAGACATTGCGGGCGAAGATCGACATGGCCGCGGGCAACATGAACCTGCGTGACCCGGCCATCTACCGCATTCGCCGGCAGGCCCACCAGAACACCGGCGACACCTGGCCGATCTACCCCATGTACGACTTCGCGCACAGCCTGTCCGATGCGCTGGAAGGCATCACGCACTCGTTCTGCACCCTTGAATTCGAGGATCACCGCCCGCTCTACGACTGGTTCGTCGACCATGTCGACCTGGCCGCCCACCCGGACCTGTGGCAACCGCTGGTCGAGGCCGGCTTGCCAACCGCCCCCAGCAAGCCGCGACAGATCGAATTTGCCCGCGGCAACCTCAGCTATACCGTGATGAGCAAGCGAAAACTCACCGAACTGGTGCGCGCAGGACATGTGGACGGCTGGGACGACCCGCGCATGCCGACGCTGGCCGGCGCCCGGCGGCGAGGTTTTCCACCGTCCGCATTGCGCACGTTCTGGGATCGCATGGGTGTGAGCAAGCAGAACAGCAACATCGATTACGGCGTCCTCGAAGCCTGCGTACGCGAGGAGCTGGATGCACGCGCGCCGCGGCGCATGGCGGTCCTCGATCCCCTGCGCCTGGTCCTGGACAACCTTCCCGAGGGGCACGAGGAGCATGTCGAGCTTCCCAACCACCCCAAGGACGAAAGCTTCGGTACACGCCTGGTAGCCCTGGCGCGCGAGTTGTGGATCGAACGCGAGGATTTCGCCGAAATTCCTCCGAAGGGCTTCAAGCGCCTGGTCCCGGGAGGCGAGGTACGGTTGCGTGGAGTCGGCATCATCCGTCTGGACCGTATCGATAAAGATGCCAACGGCACCGTGACCGCACTGCATGCCACACTCGATCCGTCCACCCGGCCCGGCGCAGCGGATACCAACCGCAAGGTCAAGGGCACCATCCACTGGGTCAGTGCTCGGCACGCGGTCCAGGCGCAATTCCGCCTCTACGACCGTCTGTTCCAGGTCGAGAATCCGGGCGAGGAACGCGAGGGCCACAGCTTCACGGATTTCATCAATCCCGAAGCCAAGCGCGTACTGCAAGGCTACGTGGAACCGGCCGCCGCCCAGGCCCAGGCAGAGACCCACTGGCAGTTCGAGCGGACCGGGTATTTCGTCACCGACCGTCACGACCATGCAGCGGACCGTCCCGTGTTCAATCGCACGGCAAGCCTGCGTGACACCTGGGCCCGCAGGCAGCGGTGACCGAGGCGGCGCGCCATCATCTGCTGGCCTGGTGCCGCCCGCACTTCGAAGCCGAATGCGCGCAGGAACTGATCGAACTCGATGCCGCCAGTGGCGGCGGTGGCTACCCGCGCACCGAACGCGGCTGCGGACATGTGGAATTCATCACCCGCGACTCCGAGGCTGCAGCCCGACTGCTCGACCGTGCAGGTCCACGCGGGCCGATATTCGCCCGCCAGTTGCTGCAGGGCATCGGACGTATCTCTTCGCTGCCGCGCGAGGACCGTATCTCGGCCCTGCTACCCCAGATCGACGCCGACCCGCGCAGATGGTGCGAACTGTGGATCGAATCCTCCGATGCTGCCGATGGTCGCGCACTCAATGCGCTGTGCCGGGGGCTGGAATCGGCCATGGTCGCCGTGCTCAAGCGCAGTGGACGGATGGATCGCGCCTCTCCCTGGCGCCTGCATGTGGCCTTGCTCGATGCCACGCAAGCCTGGATGGGTGCAAGCCATGTCGAGCGCAGCTCACCGTGGCCGCGTGGCATCCCGCGTCTGCGCTTTGCGCGCGCGGCGCCAAGCCGCTCGACCCTGAAGCTGGAGGAAGCCTTCCTGACCCTGCTCGATGCACACGAACGCGACGCCTGGCTGCAACCGGGCATGCGTGCGGTCGACCTGGGCGCAGCGCCGGGCGGCTGGACCTGGCAACTGGTGCGACGTTCCATCCATGTGAGCGCCATCGACAACGGCCCCATGGATGCCGCATTGATGGAAAGCGGGCTGGTCGAGCATCTGCGTGAGGACGGATTCCGCCATCTGCCGCGCAAACCCGTGGACTGGCTGGTCTGCGACATGGTCGAGCAACCCCGCCGCGTCTCGGCATGCATGGCGCGCTGGCTGCGCGAGCGCCAATGCGATCGCGCCCTGTTCAACCTGAAGCTGCCGATGAAAAAACGTTACGATGAGGTTCGCGGCTGTCTCGACCTCCTGCGCGAACAAGCCGGTTGCGCCCTGGACCTGCGCGCACGCCAGCTATATCACGACCGGGAGGAAATCACGGTGTTTGCCCGGCGTGCCTGAGAGCGTTCCCCGGCCACCGATCGATTCCAGGAACCTGTATTACATGCCGACATCCGACATCGCCCAGTGCGCACGCACATGAAACGCCTGCGCGCCCTGCTCCCGCTGCTTGCCCTACTTTCCCTCGGCGTGGCCTTGCTGGCCGGAGGCCTCGGCCATCGTCTTGCTCCGGCGCGCCTGGCCGCGGAGCATGCCCTGTGGCTGGACCTGGTGGCTGCAAATCCCTTGCTTTCACGGCTGGCTTACGTCGCCCTGCTGACCCTGGTCACGGCCACCGGCATTCCCGCCAGCATTCTCGTGATCCTCGCCGGCGGGTTGATTTACGGTGAAGTCCAGGGTGTGCTGCTGTCCTCGGTCGGGCTGACGCTGGGTTCGCTGATCCTGTTCCTGGCGGGACGGTACGCGTTTCACGCCGAACACCAGTCCGAACCGGCACTGGTCGATCGACTGCGCCACGGGTTTGCCGTGCACCCGGTGCATTACACGCTGTTCCTTCGGTTCGTGCCTGTCTTCCCGTTCGGCGGGGTAAGTGTCGCCCTGGCCTGGCTGGGCTGCCCGCTGTGGCTGTTCCTGCTCGCCACCTGGCTGGGTGGCACCTTGATGCTGGTATTCGAAACCGCGGTCGGCGCCGATCTCGGGCGGCACCTGCACGCCGGACAGCCGTTCAACTGGTCCATGCTCATCGATGCGCAGATGATCGTGGCACTGAGCGCCCTGGCCCTGCTCAGCCTGCTGCCTCTGGGCTATCGCCGCTGGCAGGCCCGCAAGCACGGTTCACCGCGTACCTGAGATACCGGCCGGTCCCGTGCCGGCGAACGCATGGGGCTCGCGCTACAATCGACGCACCATGGCATCACCATGCCGGGGGCAACGTGGTCGTACCTGTGGTTTCACGCATACGCAAGGCATGGCGACGCGCGTCGCTGATCCAGCGACTGGTGCTGGTTACCCTGGTTCCTTCGGCGGTATCCACCATACTGCTGGCGGTACTGCTGTCCAGCCAGCAGTACTGGGCGATCCAGAAAGGCATACGCGATACCGCGTCCAACTTCGTTACGCACATGGCGGACATGGCGCGCGACCCACTCGAGCAGCATGACCAGGACGACCTGCGGCGGATCGTCAACGCCCTTGGCACGATGCCGTACGTCGGCCAGGTTCGCATCCTCGATGCCAGGGGCAAGGTACTGGCCCTGGCCAGCAGGACCCTGCCTCCCGACGCTCCGACGATTCGCCTGGTCGAGAACATCCACTCCCGTGACCATCCCGGGCGCGTACTGGGTGCCATACAGGTCGATCTCGATACCCGTATCGCTCCCCTGTCGCAGTACACCACCCTGTTCGACACGTTGCTGTGGCTGGGCGTGGCCATCGTGCTGGCCATAGTCCTGAGCTGGCAGCAGGCCCGCTGGATCAGCGCACCCCTCAGGCGCCTGTCGTTGGCCATGGGCCATCTGGGCCACAGCACGCCTGAACCCGTGGAAGTCACGGACGAGTCGGAAATCGGCGACCTGCAACGCGGTTTCAATGCAGCTGCAACGACCCTGTACGCCCTGCATCGTGACATGGAGCGCCGCATCGAACAGGCCACCCAGGAGCTGGCACGCAAGAATGAAGCCCTGGAACAGGCCAGTCGTGCCAAGGCACGCTTTCTCGCCGGTGCCACCCACGACCTGCGCCAACCATTGTATGCCCTGACCCTGTTCTCATCCTCGCTGGGCGAAGGCGAAACCGATCCTGCCCGACTCGATCGCATTGCCCGCGTGCAACAGTGCGTCGAGTCGCTGGACCGGCTGTTCGGTGAACTGCTCGATCTTTCGCGGCTGGAAACCGGCGCCATGAAGCCGGAATGGTCCGATTTCCCGGTCGACGAGATCTTCCAGGAAGTCAGTCGGAACTTTCGCATCCAGGCGGAAAAGAAGGAACTGCGGCTGATCACCCGCACCACCCCGTTGTGGGTACGCAGCGACCGCACGATGCTGGCCCGCATCCTGAACAACCTGGTCAGCAACGCATTGCGCTATACCGCCGAGGGCGGGGTGCTGGTCTGTGCGCGGCACCGCGGCGATCTGATACGCATCGACGTATGGGATACGGGTCTTGGTATTGCGAACGAACATCAGGCGCACATCTTCGACGAATTTTTCCGCATCGATCCGCATACGGACCGGGCGGGCGGCGAGTTGGCCGTCTCCGGCAGTCAGCATGGGCTCGGCCTTGGACTGTCCACGGTCAAACGCCTCGCTGAACTGCTGGACATTCCCTGCACCCTGCGATCCACGCCTGGCCGCGGGACGCTGTTCAGCCTGATGATTCCGGCCAGCGAGCAACACGTGATCCGGCGTGAACGTAGGCAGCGCGGCTGGACCGGAGCGGTCGAAAGTGCCCGCGAACTGCTGGGCAAACAGATCCTGGTGATCGACGACGATCAGGCCATACTGGCCGGCATGCAGGACCTGCTGCACAGATGGGGCTGTTTGGTGCATGTGGCGCCGGACGCTGCCTCCGCATTGGCGCAGGCTCGCAGGCTGCCGCGTGCCCCCGACCTGGTGATCACCGACCTGCATCTGGGACACGGCACCAACGGAGTAAAGCTTCTCGACGATCTGTACGAACTGTTTGCCGCTGACTCCGAAACCATACCGTTTGCGCGACTTCTGATCACCGGCGAAACGGATCGTGACCGGCTGCAGGATGCGCTGGCGGCCGGCATCACCATTCTTTTCAAGCCGATCCCGCCACGTCCGCTACGGGAAGTGATCGTCGCCCTCCTGCAGGGCAAGCGCGTGCCCTTCTGTTCACGCAAGGACGATCCCTCGCCCTTCGACAACACACAATCACCGGCACCTGGCTAGTACGAAAGCCATAGACGCATGACTTGCCGACCGTGCAATGCATGCGCGAGAATCAACACCCCACACGGAGAGCCGTGATGCGCGTACTGATCGCGGACGACCATCCCCTGGTCATCGAGGGTATGAAGCTGAATCTGTCCAGGCTGGATCCGGACATGCATTTCACCGTAGCCCAGTCGGTGGAGCAGCTTCACCAGCTACTCAGGGAGGGACCGTCACCCGACCTGGCACTGATCGATCTTTCCATGCCGGGCGCGCAGGGCAGCCAGCACATCTCCGAAGTGCTGCGCCTTCGCCCGAAAATGCGCGTGCTGGTGCTGTCCGCCTGCGAGGACGGCGCGCTGATGCAGAAACTGATCAATCAGGGAGCGCACGGTTACCTGCCCAAGTCCTACCCCCCCGACATCATGCTGTCGGCCATTCGCCTGGTGCTATCCGGCAGCACCTACATCCCGCCGATGGCAATGCATGCCGACGGATACGCATCTCCACCCACCAGCGACCCGGAGCATGAGGAGCAACTGGCCGAGCTGCTCACCGAACGCCAGATCGACGTACTTCGACTGCTGTCCCGGGGCAGCCCGAACAAGGTCATCGCCCGCGAACTCGGCATCAGCGAAGGCACGGTGAAGATCCACCTCGCTGCCATCTTCCGTGCCCTCAATGTGCGCAATCGGGTCGAGGCCGTGGTGGCATCGCAGCAGCTGGGATCGCTCTGATCCAATACCGGCGGCAAGCCCCTGGATAATCCCGGGCAAACACGGTATTCCGGATTCATGACATCGTCATCCCGTCAGCATGCCGCTGCAATGCTGAAAGGTGACACTACGGGCTCTTCACAAGAGCTTGCAAGATGTCTCGCCGCACTCCTGCAGAACATGCCTTGCGCCAGGTTGCCATGTGGATGCGCCTGGCCCGCCAATGCCGCGACCTGGGCGATCACGATCTGGAACAGGATGCCCTGCAATTGGCAGCGCTCTACCACAGGCAGAGCATGGGAACTGTCGCGGGATTGCAGGACCAATCCCTGCAATTTGTCCGTCGCCTGCATGAACACCCGGCGCTCGGCGACGATAACGCCTCCTGTGGCCACGAGTCGGAATGTCACCGATCCTCGCGCACGCCCGATACCACCACAAAAGCGCTCGAACGACCAGGGTTCGCTGAAACCTGCAGGCGCGTTCAGGCGGGAAACTTCGCGGGACCGATATATCCGGCTACCTCGAACCAGATCGCTCGTGCACAATGCGTGTCGGCTGCGCATGTTCTGAACCGGTCTGCGCAGGCCTCTCCATCGAGGTCCGCGCGCCGATGCAAAGTGCGCCTGTGAAAGCGCCAGGCTGCCGGATCCGACCCACCCTGATTTACTGCAAACGCCTGTATTGCGGAGAACGCGTCAGCGTTTCGTAACGATCCCGCAACGCGGTCTGACGCGAGCGCATGGGGATTGCCTGTCCCTTGACGAACACCGCATCCGGACTGGTCATGACCTCCAGCGGGTCCCCATTCCAGATCACCACATCGGCATCCATGCCTTTTTCGAGCGTGCCGTAATGGTCGGCTATACCGAAGATTTCCGCGGGATTCACACTGATGGCATCCACCGCGTCGGTCCAGCGCATGCCCATGGCAACGGCATTGCCTGCCGACTGGGGCAGCAGGCGCGCATTGTGGGTGTCAGGAGCAAGAAAGGCGACCTTGACGCCGGCACGAGCCAGACGCGCAGCATTGGCTCCGGTGGCGCCCAGTTCGTCGAAACTCCTCGGCAGGTTCTGCAATGGGTTGAGAACCACGGGAATGCGGGCTCGTGCCAGATCATCGGCGACACGCCAGGCCTCTGCACCACCCGCCACGATGACATCGAAACCGTACCGCTGCTTGAGGGCCATGACCTTGCGGATGTCCGACGTCCGGTTGGCCACCACCAGCAGGAACGCCTTGTGCGTGAACAAGCCCCTCAGAGCTTCCACGTCGGCATCGGGTTCGGCGCCCTTTTTCCTCTGCGAGCGACCAGTACGCGGATCGGCCGCATCAAATTTCGCCCGGATCGCGTCCCACATGGCAGGTCGGCTACCTCCACCCGTGCGGGCCCCGTGCTCGGAGATATCGAGCCCGATGTAGGCCCGATGGCGGTCGATCGTATCGGTTCCACGGCCGAGGTTCACCACCATGCCCTGCCCCAGCCACATGTCCTTGCCCCCGGTCAGGTTCACGCTGGCGCGGGTCACTCCCTCGATACGGGTAACCGGAATCAGCGTGCTGTCCGGGTTGTAGCCATCGGCCGGATCCAGACCCAGAGTATGCTTTGCCTTCTCGCTACGCGCGTCATTGATGTCTGCCGAAATGCCGATCTCACCCAGACCCAGGGATGTGGCGGAAACCATGAAACCGACCGTGATCCATTTTCCCCGTGCATCGATCCGTTCATAACCGTCCGGCACTTTTCCGTCGGGAATGACCGACACGATCTTGCCGTCGGAAATCAGTACCGTCGCACGCTCCACCTTGCCCCTGCCACCATGGGTGTAGGCCGTGCCGCCGGTGATCGCATAGTTGTCGGCCAAAACCGGTGCAGTCAGCAACAAGGCACACAGGACCATGCCGGCCAGGATGATTGCGGATCTCATTTCACGTCTCCCTCACCGACCTGACCAAGTTCAAAATCGGCAACCGGCTGATGCGTCCTGTCGTGACGGTCCCATACCACGGCGCCATCGACGAAGGTCATGTCGGCTTTGGTATAGACGCTGAAGGGGTCTCCCGACCAGAGCACCACATCGGCATCCTTGCCGACTTCGATCGAACCGGTGCGTGCTTCAATACCCAGCGCCCTGGCAGGATTGATCGAGAGCCATTTCCAGGCATCGGCCCTGGAAATGTCGAGGCCGGCGCGACGACCATCGGCCAGCGCCTTGGCTGCTTCCTGGTTGAGTCGCTGGATGCCGAAGGGGTCGTCCGAATGGACAATGGCGCAGGCGCCGGCCTTGTGCACGAAGGCGATATTTTCACGAATACCGTCATAGGCTTCCATCTTGAAGCCCCACCAGTCGGCCCACATGGCGGAACAAATACCGTTTTTCCGCAGTTTGTCGGCAATCTTGTAGGCTTCCACCGCATGATGGAATGCGGCGATCCGATAATGAAATTCCTTCATCACATCCATCATCACGGCCATCTGGTCGGCGCGATAACAGTGCATCTGCACGCGAATGTCACCACGCAGCACCGCCGCCAATGTGTCCATCTTCAGGTCACGCCGCGGAGGAAGCACGTCCTTGCCGGCCTTGAAGTCCCTGTCGTATTTGTCCCAGGCTCGCTGATAGGCCTGGGCATCCGCCCAGGCCTGGCGATATCCGGCCACGTCGCCCATGTTGGTCGATGGCCGGTGCGAGGTGTTATTGCGCCCGCCGCCATACACCCGCTTGGGATTTTCTCCGCAGGCCATTTTCAGCCCATAAGGTGCTCCCGGAAACTTCATGTCCTGGACGCTGCGTCCGGGTACGTTTTTCAGTACGACCGATCGTCCGCCGAACAGGTTGGCGGAGCCGGGAAGGATTTCCAGTGATGTCACGCCACCGGCCATGGCACGAGTGAAGCCGGCATCCTGCGGCCAGACCGAATGCTCGGCCCATACATCCGGCGTGACCGGCTCGCCGACTTCGTTGCCGTCCGAGGTCGATTTCACGGCCGGACTGGGATAGACCCCCAGGTGACTGTGCACATCGATGATGCCCGGCGTCAGCCAACGGCCCTTGCCTTCGATGACCAGAGCGCCATCGGGTGCAGGCACGTTCTTGCCAAAAGCCTGGATCTTGCCGTCTTTCATCAACAGCGATGCATCCGCGATCTTGCCACCCCTGCCGTCGAGAAGGGTGACATTGCGGATCAGCGTCAGCTTGCCCGGAAGCGGCGTGTAGGTGGAGGGAAAGGGATCACGGTTGATGCTCACATACCGACCCTGCTTTTCGCCCGGCTGGCATGCAGCAATGGCCAGGCTGGCGGCAACAACGGCCAGTCCGGATGACAGACGGTGATTTCGCTTTGCAGTGGTCATCATGGATAGTGTCTCCCCCTTCTTGCCCCATGCCCATGGCCAGGCAAATTGCAGCATATGGCCCTCGGGCAACATCTCCGCCCATCTCAACGCGCCAGAACCGGCAGGTTGTCGATGACGGCAACCGTGTAAAAGCATGCCCGTTCCGGATTCGGGAGCACATTCCGGACCGCCCCCACGATATCGGGCACCTTCATGCCTGATATCAGTTCTCGCCGCGGATGACGAACCTGAAATGCAACTGACAAGAAGAATAACCAGCCGCACGACCCAGGTCCAACTCAGGCACAACGCAGGTACAGTGCGCCATGACGGCTGCATGCCGGACCATGCCTGCAGTGTCCCGGTGAAGTGCTGAGCCCGACAGATCCACAACACCTGCACAAACCGGCCCACGGGACGCATGGCCGGTAGATGCAGCCTGCTTCGCTTTCGGGAAAACACCAGTGAGACCGGGCGTCAGCGAAACGACTGACCGGGCCGGGTCCGGCGACATGCGGATTTGCAGGAACGGATGGTGGGCCGTGTGCGACTCGAACGCACGACCATCGGATTAAAAGTCCGGTGCTCTACCAACTGAGCTAACGGCCCATGATGTCCGCAGACATGGCGCAGGTGCGCGAAGGGAACGGCGATTCTACCCGGTCCCCGGGGTCAACGGTAGTGTGTCGGGTCCGCGATGCCCGCATCGGCAAATCCCTGGGCGCGCAACCGGCAGGCATCGCAGTGCCCGCATGCCCGGCCCATGTCGTCGGCACGGTAGCAGCTGACCGTCTGCGAGAAGTCCACGCCCAGGGCCATACCGGCGCGGGCGATATCCGCCTTGCCCATGGCCATCAGGGGGGCATGCACGCGCATGGGTGACCCTTCCACACCGGCACGGGTGGCCACCTGTGCCAGCGACTGGAACTGCTCGATGAAGGCTGGACGGCAATCCGGATAACCGGAATAGTCCACCGCGTTCACGCCGCAGAAGATGTCACAGGCACCGATGACCTCGGCCCATCCCAGGGCAATGGACAGCATGATGGTATTGCGCGCCGGAACATAGGTGACCGGGATGCCATCCCCGCCATGGTCGGGCACCTCGATGTCATCGGTAAGAGCCGAGCCGCCGATGCTGCGCAGATCCACCGTGACCACCTTGTGCGTGGCGCCACAGGCCTTGCTGATGCGCGCGGCGGCAGCAAGTTCGGCATGGTGTCTTTGCCCGTAGGCCACGCTCAGGGCGTGCACGGCAAAACCCTGCTCGCGGGCCATGGCCATCACCACGGCCGAATCCATGCCACCGGAAACCAGCACCACGGCCTTTCTGGAGGACGATACGATTGTGCTCATGAACGACTCGAATGAAAAAGCAGGCCCACCATTATCGATGCTGTGCATCGCCTGTGCACACGGGCCTGCTCAGTGACCGGGCACCTCGCCCCAGATCTGCTTGTGCAGCTGGATCTGAAGCCGCACTGGCAGACGGTCGGCCAGCATCCATTCGGCCAGCACGCGCGGCTGCAGACTGCCGTGCACCGGAGAAAACAGCACCATGCAGCGTTGCGCAAGGCCATGTTCGGCCAGTGATGCACAGGCCCACTCGTAATCCTCGCGACCGGCAAGCACGAACTTGAGCTGGTCGCGCGGGCCAAGATGTTCAAGATTGCTCCACAGATTGCGTTCCGATTCCCCGGATCCGGGCGCCTTCAGGTCCATGACCTTGCGTACACGCGGATCGACCGCAGACACATCCAGTGCCCCGGAGGTCTCGAGCGACACCTCGTGGCCCGCATCGCACAGCCGCGACAGCAATACCGTGCAGCGCTTCTGGGCCAGCGGTTCGCCGCCGGTCACGCACACATGTTGGGCGCCAAAGTCCGTTACCGTGCCGACAATGGCATCGATCGTCATCCACTGCCCGCCCTGGAACGCATACTCGGTGTCGCACCAGGTGCAGCGCAGCGGGCAACCGGTCAGCCTCACGAACACGCTGGGCCAGCCCACGGCATCGGCTTCGCCCTGGATCGAATGGAAAATCTCGCTGACCCGCAGGCGCCCGGCTTGCGGTGAAGGGTGCTGCGTGTTCACACGGGCCTCCCTCAATGCGCCTGGCGCAGGGCCATGTCCTTGAGGCGCTGGCTGGCCAGCATGGCCACGGTGCTGCCCGGATACTTGTCGATGACGGCCTGCAAGGTCTTCTGTGCCGCCGCCGTCTGGTTGAGGGCGTCCTCGCAGTAGCCGACCTTGAGCAGTGCGCCCGGCGTCTTGTCGCTGTCGGGGTACAGCTGAATCAGTCGCTGGAAGGTCTTGAGGGCCACATCGTAGTTCTGCACGGTGTAGTAGGACTCCCCCAGCCAGTAATAGGCATTGGGTGCCAGCGTGCTTTGCGGGTACTGCTGGATGAATGCGCGGAACTGGCTGGCGGACTGCACGAACTGCCCGTTGCGCAAGGACGTGAAGGCCTGGTTGTAGGCGTCCTGTGCCGCCTGTGGATTGGCGCTGGCAGTCGCTGCCGTACTCGTGGCGGCGGCTGGAGAAACTGCTGTGGCAACCGGGTTGGATACCGTGGAAGCAGAGGCCGGGGGCGGCTTGGGTGCCGCCACGGTCGATGCGGCTGCGGCCGGAGCACTTCCCGGTGAAGCCGGCCCGGAGGCTGTTTCCAGACGGCGCAGGCGCGAATCCAGATCGATGTACTGGTCCTTGCTGGTCTGCCTGAGCTGCCCGAGCTGGTGCTGCAGTTCTTCGACCTGACCCTGCAACTGCTGGATCTGCGCCTGCAGGGCCTGCACCTGATTGACCAGCACCACGCCACTGTTGGTGGACTGCTGCTGCTGTGCCTTTTCCAGACGCGACACGCGTTCGGACAGGCTCAGCCGCTGCGCCCATGCCGGGCTCAAACTGCCGGCAAGAACGAACAGGACGGCCGCCAGAGCGACCGTCCTGTTCGTAACGACACACAGCTTACGAGTCGATTGCATCAACATCACTTGGCCGTGTAGACAATGTCCACGCGCCGGTTCTTGGCCCAGCATGCCTCGGTATGCTGACGGCAGACCGGACGTTCCTCGCCATAGCTGATCACGGTGATCTGGCTGGCGGATGCACCGTCGGCTTCCAGTGCCGCAGCCACCGCGTTGCCGCGGCGCTCGCCAAGACCGAGGTTGTATTCACGGGTCCCGCGCTCGTCGGTATTGCCCTCCAGACGAACCCGCGCCTCGGGCCGGTCCTGCAGATACTTGGCGTGACAGGCGATGATGGCGTCGAATTGCGGCTTGATGTTGCTCTTGTCGAACGCGAAATACACCTCGCGCTGACGCAGGCAGGCATTGGTTTCCAGATCCGCTGGCGTGAAACCGGTCGGCTTCGGCGGCGGAGTCGGCTGAGCCGGTGGCGGCGGTGGCGGCGGTGGCGGCGGTGGTGGCTTGACTTCCTTCTTGGCGCAAGCCGCGATACCGGCCACCAGCATCACGGCCATCAGGGTGGAGCGAACGCTCTTGATCATGGCTGTTTCCTTCTACTCAGGGGTTTCCAGTCGTTGTTGTTGCCACTGGGGTTTTACTACATGCCGAAGGTGCAGTCTGACGGCATGGCCACGGTTTGCGCAAAGGCCCCCACGCCGGTCCGCGAACATCACCGTCCGGGAGTACAAGCCGCTGCCTGACCTTGCCGTCCTCGGATACAGCGTACAACACGTTCCGCAGCCCATCCGTGGCAGCGTACAACAGCATGCTTCCGTTCGGCGCAAAACTGGGTGAATCATCGTAATCGCCGGGCGACACGAAGTGTTCCTGATCATTCAGGCTGCGATCCATGACCGCAATACGATACACGTTCCCATTTCCCTGCACCATGGCAATCTTGTTGCCCTTGGGACCGATGGAAGCATCCGCATTGTAGGAGCCCTGGAAGGTGATCCGGGTAGGATCGCCCCCGTTAGCTGGAATCTCGTACAGCTGCGGTTTACCCGAGCGGTCGGAAGTGAACACCAGATGCTTGCCGTCAGGCATCCAGGCCGGTTCGGTATCGATGGAATAATTGTGGGTCAGGCGGGTCAGCTTGCCCGTGGCCAGGTCCATGATGAAGATCTCCGGATTGCCCACGTAGGAAAGTGACATCGCCAGCCGGGTGCCATCGGGAGAGAATGCCGGCGCCCCATTGATGCCCTTGCGTGCCGATACCTGCCTGCGTGCACCGGTGGCCAGGTTCTGGATGTAGATGGCCGAATCACCGGTCTCGAAGGAAACGTAGGCCAGTTCCTTGCCATTGGGTGCCCAGGCTGGAGAAAGCAGCGCCTCGTGCGAGCGCACCACGACCTGCGGGTTGTAACCGTCGGAATCGGCCACGACCAGTGAATAACGGGTGTGCTTGCCGACACCGACCACCGTGATGTAGGCGATGCGCGTATAAAACGCGCCGGGCACGCCAATGATCTGCTGGTAGATCCGATCCGCGATCTGGTGCGCTGCGTCACGCATCTGGTTTGCATCGGCGAGATAAGTCCCTGCGAACAGCTGCTTGCCGGTATTGACGTTCCACAGCTCGTATCCGATCTGGTAGGCACCCTGTCCGGCATCCTTGACATGACCGACGACGATGTAGTCCTGATTGAGCAGCTTCCAGGTAGCAAACTTGATCTCGTTGCCGCGTGAGGGATATTCCACGATATCGGCCTGATCGAGCACCCGGAAGCGACCCGAACGCGCCAGATCCATCCGTACGATTCGGCTCACATCCGTGGTGGGAGGCGGGCCCACGGTCTCGTTGTGGAACGGGACCACCACGATCGGCGTGGCCGAGGCGATACCGTTGGCCACGGTGATGTGCAGCGTATCCTGCTGGCCCCAGGCGGGGACGGCCAGTGCGAACAGCAGGAACGAGGACAGGAGGCGCTTGAAGAGGGGCATCATGGGGAACAGGCCTCATTTGGGTAACAGAAAGTCACATCGAGATTTCTTGCAAATACGGCCTCGTACCCCTTGTAGGGAAGCGGAGAGGCACGAAACGCCGCGTTGCGAATCGACTGGCGGGTCTGCGCATCAGCGTTGCACGGCTCGGTGATGGTGGCCGATATCACCGTACCACCCGGTATCTGTACCAGATGCAGGTTGCAGCGAACAGCACGGGTCTGGTCGGGGCGCAGCCAACTCTGGTGGATCCGCGAGGTGACCGCAGCCTGATACCGGGCCAGCAGACTGTTGTCCTTGCCGCCTGCCCCGCTGCGTGCTTGGGCGGCTTTGGGCGCCGTGCTCGGGGTGCCCTGGCTGTCCTTGAGATCCTCGCGCTGGGCCAGTTTCTGCGCTTGCCGGTCAGCCTTCCGGCTTTGCTGTCCGGCAGCGTCCATTTCCCGGAACAGCTTGTCGATAGCCTGGCTGGACTGGGCATCGAGTTCGGACATCCGCTGACGCTGGTGCTGACGCTGTACACGCTGCGCCTGTTCGGCACGTGTCGCCGACACAGCCACGGCTTTCTGCTGGTCCCGGGTATCGGGATGACTGGGCGGCGGCGGAAGGGTCTTGGCCGGGCGTGGCGGCCGGGCCTTGGAAGGCGTCGCTTTCGGCTTGTGGCTGCGTGGCGATCGCGATGCCCTCTGCGGTGCGCCCGCGGCGCCCATCAGCGTGGCCTCGATCACCGGTCCGGCCAGTTGCAGCGGCTTGCTGCAGGTGACCGGATTCCAGGCCCGTGGTAGGCCGAGTCCGTCAATCGCCCGCTCCCACGCATTGCAGGAAATGGTGGCCAGCAACAGGAACAACAGCAGCCCCACATGCAGCAGGGCTGCGAATACGATGCCCCACATCGTGGCCTGACGTTCAGCGACGTCCATGCCTGGCTTCCGGCGCAACCGGTGGCTGCGTCATCAGGCCGATGTTGGGCACGCCCGCCTGCTGCAGCAGCACCATGACCTGCATGACGCGTCCGTAATCCACGCGCTCGTCGCCGCCGAACATCACCACCACCCGCGGGTTGTTGCGAACGAACGCACCCACCTTGGCAACCAGGCTCTGTGCGTCGACCGGTTCGCGCTTGCCGGCGCCGAGGGTCAGGTACAGCTTGCCGTCCCTGTCCACGCTGACCAGCACCGGTTGTTTCTGCTCGTCATGCATGGCCTTGGCCGCCACCTGGGGCAACTTGATGTCCACACCGAGATGCAGCAGCGGCGCAGTAACCATGAAGATGATCAGCAGCACCAGCATCACGTCGATGTAGGGCACGACGTTGATCTCGGCCTTCAGCTTGTGGCGCCGGGGGCGGCGCATCGAAGCGCGCATGGATCACGCACCCTCGTCGGTCAGGGTCTGGCGCTGCAGGATCGAGGAGAACTCTTCCTGGAATGTCTCGTAGCGGGTGGCGATGCGCTCGACACGGTTGGCATAACGGTTGTAGGCCCACACCGCCGGAATGGCCGCAAACAGGCCCATGGCGGTGGCCACCAGTGCTTCGGAAATGCCCGGGGCGACCATGGCGATGGTCGCTTCCTTGACGTTGGCCAGTCCCTGGAAGGCCACCATGATGCCCCACACCGTGCCGAACAGACCCACGTACGGGCTGATGGAGCCGACATTGGCCAAAAATTCGAGGTTCTGCTCCAGGCGCTCGATCTCGCGCGTGCCGGCCACCCGCATGGCACGTTCGGAGGCCTCCAGCATGGTGCGCGGGTCGCGGCCCTTGCGTTGACGCTGGCGGGCAAATTCCCTGAATCCCGCGCCGAACACGTTGGAAAGCCCCCGGCCCGGGGCATCCTCGCTGCCGACTTCCCGGTACAAGGCAGCCAGGTCACCGCCCGACCAGAACCGCTCCTCGAACGCATTGGCCATGCCATCGGCCTGATTCATCAACGTGTACTTGCGCACGATGATGACCCAGGAAAGAAACGAGAACGCCAGCAGCACGCCCAGCACCAGTTTCACCGGCAGGCTGGCATGCAGCACCAGGTCGAGGATGTTGAGATCGCCATTCATGGATTTTTCCGGATCCTTGCCATCAGTTCATCAGGTACGAGACGCGCTTTCATGCGCGCGATGTCCACGCAGGCCACGCGCAAGCCCGCGGTGACCAGTAGCGTGCCATGCCGGTGCTGAACCGTCTGCGAGAAGACCAGACTGGCCGGCCGCAGCTGTTCGACCGTCACGGTCACTTCCAGTTCGTCGTCCAGGCGCGCCGGTGCCATGAATCCGATCTGCATGTCGCGCACCACGAAGCCGATGCCGGACTCATCGCGCAGCGCCTGCTGGTCGATGCCGCGCGCACGCAGCCATTCACTGCGTGCGCGCTCGAAAAAACGCAGGTAACCGGCGTGGTAGACCACACCACCCGCATCGGTATCTTCCCAGTAGACCCTTATCGGCCAGCTGAACGGGCGTTCAGCCATCGAGGATGGAGGCATGCAGACGACATCCGACTGTACGTTCGTGGCATCGTACCCGACCTGCGCGCTGGAATCAGTCTCGCGGCAAGCCTGCAGGGCGGGGTACCGGGTTCACTTATGGGCTTGGCAGCGTGGCCTGAATGCGGCTATCTCGCGCCCATAAGTGAACCCGGTACCCTGGCAAGCTCCAACATGCCGGCAAGACTTGTTCCCGGATGATGCCTCAGTCCACCTCCCCTTCTTCGCCGAACAGGTCCGATGCCTGCGAGGCGCGCGGCGGTGGCGACAAGCCCAGGTGACGCCAGGCACGGGCGCTGGCCATGCGCCCGCGGGCGGTCCGGATCACGAACCCCTGCTGGATCAGGTAGGGCTCGACCACGTCCTCGAGCGTGCCGCGATCCTCGCTGAGCGCCGCGGCCAGCGAATCCACGCCAACCGGCCCGCCATCGAAATGCTCGATGATGATGCGCATCAGGCGACGGTCGATTTCGTCCAGCCCCTCGGCGTCCACGCGCAGCATGTCCATCGCTGCCGCTGCCGCCTCCTGGCTGACGCGCCCGGCACCGCGCACCTGGGCATAGTCGCGCACACGGCGCAACAGCCGGTTGGCGATACGTGGCGTACCGCGGGCGCGCCTGGCGATCTCGCGTGCGCCATCATCATCGCAATCGATGTCGAGGATACGCGCCGCACGACGCACGATGGCCAGCAGCTCATCCGGGCTGTAGAACTCAAGCCGCTGGATGATGCCGAAACGGTCGCGCAGCGGCCCGGTCAGCAGGCCGGCACGCGTGGTCGCGCCGATCAGCGTGAACGGTGGCAGGTCCAGCTTGATCGATCGCGCTGCCGGCCCCTCGCCGATCATGATGTCGATCTGGAAGTCTTCCATCGCCGGATACAGCACTTCCTCGACCACCGGCGACAGGCGATGAATTTCGTCGACGAAGAGCACGTCGCCGCTTTCCAGGTTGGTCAGCAGCGCAGCCAGATCCCCCGCGCGTTCGAGCACCGGCCCGGAGGTCGAGCGCACGTTCACGCCCAGTTCGTTGGCGATCACATGCGAAAGCGTGGTCTTGCCCAGGCCGGGCGGGCCGAAAATCAGCACATGATCGAGCGCCTCGCTGCGTCGACGTGCGGCCTCGATGTAGATGGCCATCTGTTCGCGGACGGTCTTCTGGCCGATGTATTCGTCGAGTCGCCGCGGACGGATCGAGGACTCGACTGCGGCGTCTTCGGAGGTGGCGTCGGTGTCGATCACGCGGGATTCAGTCATGGCCGCATTATGGACGATGCCGGCGATACCGGGGTACCCGGGCCTGCAAGGATGCCTGAGCTTGCCAGGGTACCGGGTTCACTTATGGGCCAAGCAACGTGGCCTGAGTGGGGCTATCTCGCGCCCATAAGTGAACCCGGTACCCCGCGCTCCGTACCCCGCTCCGACCCAGGCTAGCTGCAAGCCCTGCGGTCTCCAGGCTTGCCGCAAGCATTCAAATCTCCACCTGCGCACCCAGCTCGATCAGCCGGTTGCCGGGAATCTCGAAAAATGCCGTGGCCGGCATCGCATTGCGCGACAGGAAGGCAAACAGCTTGTCCCGCCACAGCGCCATGCCCGGACGGCCTTCGCTGGCCACCACGGTTTCGCGCGACAGGAAAAAGGTCGTGTCCATCATGTCGAAATCCAGGCCGCGACGGGCGCATTGCGCCAGCGCAAGCGGGATATTTGGATCCTCGGCAAAACCGAAACGCAGCGTCAGGCGGTAGAACTCGCCGCCGAGCGGCACAATCTCGATCCGTTCATCGGCATCGGCCACCGGCGTTTCCAGTGTTTCAGCCGTCAGCAACACGTTTCTCTCGTGCAGCACCTTGTTGTGCTTGAGATTGTGCAGCATGGCATGGGGCACGGCAGTCTGGTTGGCGGTGAGGAAAATGGCCGTACCCGGCACCCGGGTGGGTGGATGTTCGGCAATATTCTCGATGAACGGCTGCAGCGCCAGGCCGCCCTGCTTGATTTCCCGGGTCACCAGATCCCGGCCACGCCGCCACGTCGTCATGATGGTGAACAGGCACAGTCCCAGCACCAGCGGGAACCAGCCGCCCGCTGGGATTTTCAGCGTATTGGCGCTGAAGAAGGCCAGGTCCACGGTCAGCAGGGCCAGGCCGATGGGCAATATCACCAGCCAGCTCCATTTCCACAGCCCCCGGGCCACGATCATCACCAGCAGGGTGTCGATGGCCATGGTGCCGGTCACCGCGATGCCATAGGCGCCACCCAGTGCCTTGGACGAACCGAACGTCACCACGGTCAGGATCACCGCGATCATGAGCATGCGATTGACGAACGGCAGGAAAATATGGCCGATCGCCTCGCGCGAGGTATGCACGACCTGCATGCGCGGCACGAAACCGAGCAGGATAGCCTGGCGGGTGACCGAGAACGCGCCCGAAATCACGGCCTGCGAGGCAATCACCGTGGCCGCCGTGGCCAGACCGATCATCGGGTAACGCGCCCAGTCGGGCACGGCATGGTAGAACGGGTTGCTGATCGCCTCGGGGTTGTGCAACAACAGCCCGCCCTGGCCGTAGTAGTTGAGCAGCAGCGCCGGCATGACGAAGAAAAACCACGCCAGGCGGATCGGATAGCGTCCGAAATGCCCCATGTCTGCATACAGGGCTTCGGCGCCGGTCACGCACAACACCACCGCACCCAGGGCGATGAAGGCAATCACGCCATGCACCTTGAAGAAATCGATCGCATAGATCGGATTCAGCGCAAGCAGCACTTCCGGCGCCTGGATGATGTTCCATACCCCGACGACCGCCAGCGAAAGGAACCACACCACGCATATCGGTCCGAACAGGGCGCCGACCCTGGCCGTGCCGTGCCGTTGCAGCCAGAACAGGAAAAGCAGCACGGCCACGGCAATGGGAACCACCCAGTGTTCAAGGTGTGGCGCCACCACTTTCAGGCCTTCGACCGCCGAAAGCACGGAGATCGATGGCGTGATCACGCCATCGCCGAAAAACAGCGCCGCACCCAGCAGGGCCATCAGCATGATTACCCGCCGCATGCGGGCGGACTGCCCGACCGCACGCTGCGCCATGGTCATCAAGGCCATGATGCCGCCCTCGCCGCGGTTGTCGGCGCGCATCACCAGGCTGACGTACTTGACCGCCACCACCGTGACCAGGCCCCAGGTCACCAGCGAGAGCACGCCCAGTACCGTACTGTGCATGGGTTTGAGACCGTATTCCGGGAGAAAGACTTCCTGCATGGTGTACAGCGGACTGGTGCCGATGTCGCCAAAGACCACGCCGATGGCGCCGAGCACCAGGGTCGGTATGCTGCCATGCAGCTGCTCGCCACCGTGCGGATCGGAAGTCGAATGCTTGTCGTTCATGTCGATTCCTATGCTCAACCGCCCAGGGCGGCGCGCAGGGCCTTGCGGATGATGGCTTCGGCGTCGTCTCCCTCGGCCGTTGACTTGCCAATCAACCGTGCAGCTTCGGCCGGCTTGTAGCCCAGTTGCTGCAGGGCGATTTCGGCCTCGGCCTGGACATCCATGGGCACGGAAGGATCACTCCCGGACCGTGCCGTGCCGGCGCTGGCCAGGCCGTCGACGCGATCGCGCATGTCCACCAGCATGCGTTCGGCCGTCTTCTTGCCGATGCCGGGAATGCGGGTCAGGGCCGCCACGTCGCCGGCCTGCACCAGACGCGCGAATTGGTCGGTGGACACGCCCGAGAGTACGGCCAGGGCAATCTTCGCACCGATACCGCTGACCTTCAGCAAGCTGCGAAAAAGCTCGCGTTCGGATGCCTTCAGGAAACCGTACAGCACCACGCTGTCGTCCCTGACCGCATGATGGGTCAGCAGCGTGACCTCCTGCCCGGTCTGCGGCAAGTCGTAGATGGTCGACATCGGCGCCTCGACGTCATAGCCAACGCCGCCCACGTCCACCAGCAGCCACGGAGGTTGCCTGGACACCAGTATGCCGCGCAACCGGCCGATCACCGTCGCCGCCTCCATGCACTGCGAGGGATACCGACACGGCCGATGCTGGCACGGGTGTGTGCATGGGTCAGGGCAATCGCCAGCGCATCGGCAGCATCGGCCTGGATCGTTCCCCTGATGCCGAGCAGCACGCCAACCATGTGCTGGACCTGCGCCTTGTCGGCACGTCCTCCACCTACCACGGCCTGCTTGACTTCCGATGCCGCGTATTCGTGCACCTCGACCCCCCTGCTGACCACGGCACAGATGGCTGCGCCCCGTGCCTGCCCCAGTTTCAGTGCCGAATCGGCATTGCGTGCCATGAACACGCGCTCGATCGCCACTTCCCCGGGATCCTGCTCGGCGATGATGGCACACAGTCCGTCATAAATCCGTTTCAGGCGATCGGGAAAACCACCGGTACCGGTCACGCTCAGGGTGGTGTGGAACACGTGCACCGCACGTCCCCTGGCATCGACATCGATGATGCCGACCCCGGTCCGCTGGCTGCCCGGGTCGATGCCGAGGATCCGGCATTCGGGGTCCGGGATTCGGGATTCGGTACGGACGGGGGGCATGATGTTGACCTCAAGCCCGCAGGGCGAGGCAGGGTTGCATCGGGATCGCGCGGATGGCACACGCTGCCGCAACCATCCGTATCCCGCTTACCCCCTCGCGAGCCCCGGACCTATTCATAGGCCTCGGCTGGCAGGTCCGCATTCGAATACACGTTCTGCGTGTCGTCCAGATCCTCGAGGTGATCGAGCAGCCGCGCCACCGTTTGCGCCTGCTCGCCCTCCAGCGTCACCTCGACATCCGCGCGCTGGGTGATTTCGGCATCATCGGGCTCCAGGCCCGCGGCCTGCATGGCATCGCGAAGCCCGGCAAAGCCTTCAGGGTCGGCCAGCACCTCGACCGCGCCGTCATCGAAAGCCACCACATCCTCGGCGCCGGCCTCGATCGCGACTTCGGTGATCCGCTCCTCGTCCGCACCTGGCGCGAATGAGAGCACCCCGAGTCGGCGGAACTGGTAGGCCACCGAACCCTCGGTACCGAGATTGCCGCCGAACTTGGAGAAGGCATGGCGGATCTCGGCGACGGTGCGGTTGCGGTTGTCGGTCATGCATTCGACCAGCACCGCCACGCCATGCGGTCCGTAACCTTCGTAGCGCACCTCTTCGTATTCGACGCCTTCCAGTTCACCGGTAGCCTTCTTGATCGCGCGCTCGATGTTGTCCTTGGGCATCGACGCCGCGATGGCCTTGTCCATGGCCAGGCGCAAGCGCGGATTGCCTTCCGGATCACCGCCGCCCATGCGGGCAGCCACGGTGATTTCACGCACCAGCTTGGTGAAGATCTTGCCGCGGGCAGCATCCTGTTTGCCCTTGCGATGCTGGATATTGGCCCATTTCGAATGTCCGGCCATGGCTTCAAATCGCCTCTGAAACAAAGCGGCCATTGTAATGCAGCCGGCGGCCGATCATGTACCGGCACCCCCTGCACCATGATCGAATCGGCCCCAGCGCAGGAAATGCGAGGCCTGCCGGGCCGCATCCGCGGAAAACAGCAGGCCGCTGTGGCTGGCCGGTACCACACAGTGATCGGTGATACCCGGCAACCGGGTCTCGGCCACGGCCACGCTGCCGTCGTGCGCGCCTTCAATGGACCCCAGCGCGGCACCCAGGCCCAGCGGCTTGCAGCCGGCCACCACGCCTACCTGCCGTCCACCGTCCCAGCGCGACAGGCCGTGCTCGAGCAGTGCCTTGCTGTGCCCCAGCATCCACGCCGCGCCCGATTCGGCCAGCCGGTGCGCCGCCGCGCTGCCGTTCAGTGGCGAACCCATGCAGACGATGCGCCCTTCCGGCAGGTCGTCATGCCCGTGGCAGGCACGCAGCGCCACCAGGCCGCCCAGGCTATGGCCGACCAGATGCACGTTACCCGCTGCCGCATGCAGGCGCTCGCGCAGACGCTCGAGGGTATGCTCCAGCGGCGCGGCTACGCTGAGGTAGTCGAACACGTCAACCGCAAAACCGGCCTGCGTGAAGCGATGCCTGAGCATGGCCAATGCAAAGCCGCGCATCCACAGGCCATGGAGCAGGATGACGTTTTCGGGCATGGTTCTGGCAGGATCCGCAGCATCGGTAACAGGCGAGACCATATCAGCAGGGGCGCCTCATGCGAGAGAGCACGGACCGCTCTGCCCGTCCACCTTCATGCTCAATCAACGGCAGGCTTGCCAATGACCTTCACGTGCAATTCGGCCAGCTGGTCGGCAGCAACCGGGGACGGCGCCTGCGTCATCAGACACTGCGCGCTGGTGGTCTTGGGGAAGGCGATGATGTCGCGGATGGCCTCGGTGCCAGACATCAGCATGGCAATGCGGTCGACGCCGAAGGCAATGCCGCCATGCGGAGGCGCGCCCATGGTCAATGCCTTGAGCAGGAAACCGAACTTGGCTTCGGCCTCGGCGGCATCGATGCCCAGCAGTTCGAAAACCGCACTCTGCATCTGCGGATGGTGGATACGAATCGAGCCGCCGCCGATTTCGGCGCCATTGAGCACCATGTCATAGCCGCGACTGACCGCGGCATGCGGGTCGGCCTTGAGCGCGGCGATATCGTCCACCTTCGGCGCCGTGAACGGGTGATGCAGGGCGACGAATCGCGAAGCTCCGGCATCGTATTCGAACATCGGGAAGTCGGTCACCCACAGGGGCTTCCAGCCGGTCTCGACAAGCCCCCGGTCGCGCGCGACCTTCACGCGCAGCGCGCCCATGAAGTTGCTGACCTGGACCCAGGGTCCGGCGCCGAACAGCAGCAGGTCGCCGTCCGCGGCATGCGTGAGGTCGAGAATCGCCGACAGGGATGCCGCGTCCAGAAACTTGGCAATGGGTGAACTGACGCCATCGAGGCCGTCGCCGCGTGCATTGACCTTCATCCATGCCAGGCCCTTCGCGCCATGCTTGGTGGCATGCGCCGCCAGTTCATCGATCTGCTTGCGCGACAACTCCGCCCCGCCAGGTACACGCAGGGCGGCCACACGGCCCTGCGGATCGCCAGCCGGCCCGGAAAACACCTTGAACTCCACATGTCGCACGGCCTCGGCGATATCCACCAGCTCCATGTCGATGCGCAAGTCCGGCTTGTCCGAGCCGTAACGCTGCATGGCCTCACGCCAGGTCATGCGTGGGAAAGTGCTGTCCAGCGTGACGCCGGCGACCTCGGCAAAGACATCGCGTATCAGGTTCTCGACGTAATCCTGCACCTGCCGCTCGTCGACAAAGGCGAACTCCATGTCCAGCTGGGTGAACTCCGGCTGACGGTCGGCGCGCAGGTCCTCGTCGCGGAAACAGCGTGCAATCTGGTAGTAACGGTCGAAGCCGGCAATCATCAGCAACTGCTTGAACAGTTGCGGCGACTGCGGCAGGGCATAGAACTCGCCGGCATGGACGCGGCTGGGCACCAGGTAGTCGCGCGCGCCTTCCGGGGTGGCCCTGGTCAGGATCGGGGTCTCGATATCCTGGAAACCGTCCGTGTCCAGCCGCCGGCGCAGCGCCTGCACAAGCCGCACCCGGGTGCGCAGCATCCGCTGCATCTCCGGGCGACGAAGATCCAGGAACCGGTAGGTCAGGCGCATGTCCTCGTTGGGCGACTCGTGCAAAGCGAAGGGCAGGTCCCGCGCTGCATTGAGCACCTCGACCCCGCTCGCCAGCACTTCGACGCGCCCGGTTTTCATGCGCTCGTTGACCGCCTCGCGCGCACGCACGGTGCCCTTCACGCGCAGGCAGAACTCATAGCTGACACGGCTGGCCGTGGCGAAAGCCTCGGCGGTGTCCGGATCCACCACCACCTGCACGATGCCCTCATGGTCGCGCAAGTCCAGGAACACCACGCCGCCATGGTCGCGGCGAGCGTCCACCCAGCCGCACAGAGTGATATTCCGGCCAATCAGCGCCTCGTCGACGAGGCCGCAGTAATGCGTGCGCATGGGGTGAACTCCTGACCGCCGCCGCGCGGCGAAAAACGGGGCAAAGACCGGCGATTCTAGCATGCTGCCGCGTGCTCAAAAGACGTACGGGACACGTTTCCGGGACATCTGCAGCACCCCCGGAAATCGTGCCAACACGTTTGCATCCATCACACGGTCATGTTTACCTGAAAGCGATTCGCACCCCGTTTGCCACATGGTCCATCTCGGAGCGCTCGACTACACGGCTATCCTCGCCTATTTCCTTGTCACGGCGCTGATCGGCGCCAAGGTGGCGCGCGGCAGGACCACCTCGGAAGACCTCTTCCTCGCCGGACGCACGCTTGGCCCACTGGCCGTGGGATTCTCCCTGTTCGCCGCAAATGTCTCGTCGGACACGCTGATCGGGCTGCCCGGAGCCGCGTACCGAACCGGCATCTCCGCCGCGAACTACGAATGGATGGCCGGCGTGGTGCTGATCTTTGCCGCGATTTACGTGCTACCGGTGCTGATGCGTGCCCGCGTGACGACGATGCCGGAGCTGATGGAACGCCGCTTCGACTCCAGGCTGCGCATGTACCTGTCCGGGGTAACACTGTTCCTGTCCATCGTGCTCGACACCGCGGGAAGCCTGTATGCAGGCGCGCTGGTGATCACCACCTTCATTCCGGGTCTGAACTTGTGGGAAACCACCCTCGTCGTCGCCGCATTCACCGGCCTGTACACGGCGGCTGGCGGCCTGCGCGCCGTGGTCTATACCGACGTGATGCAGGCGCTGGTGCTGTTGCTCGGCTCGGCCGTCCTGGCCTGGAACGTGTTCGGCCATTTCGACCATTCATGGGCCCGGGTGGTTGCCGCCGTGCATCCGGACAAGCTTTCCCTGATCCGCCCGCTGGACGATCCGGGTGTGCCCTGGCTGGGTCTGCTGACTGGATTGCCTATCGTCGGCTTCTATTACTGGACCATGAACCAGTATGTCGTGCAGCGCATCCTGGGGGCTCGCGACATCCGTGCTGCCGGGAGGGCGTCAGTGATTGCCGCTTCGCTGAAGCTGTTGCCGCTGTTTCTCATGACCCTGCCCGGCGCCATGGCCAGCGTATTGCTGCCGGGCCTGAAGCACCCCGACCAGGTTTTCCCCGCCATGGTTGAACGTTTCATCCCCGCCGGTCTGACCGGGCTGATCCTGGCCGGCCTGGTCGCGGCGCTGATGTCGACCTGTTCGGCGACCCTCAATTCGGCCGCCACCCTGGTGACCATGGACTTCATCCAGCCGCGACGCCCGCGGTTGACACCCTCGCAACTGGCGCGCATCGGCCGCCTGGTCACCATAGGCATTACCGTACTGGCCGCACTGTGGGCGCCGATGATCCGGCACTTCCAGGGCCTTTGGGCCTATCTGCAGCAGGTATTCGCCTTTGTCGCTTCACCGCTGGTGGCGACTTTCCTGCTCGGATTGTGGTCCAGGCGCCTTGGCCCTGCAGCCGCCCTGCGCGGCCTGGCAAGCGGGCATGTCCTGAGCGGCATGCTCTTCATCGGCTATGCCGGCGGATGGATACCCATCCACTTCACCATCATCGCCGGCATCGTATTTGCCGCAACCGGCATGGCGACCTGGATATGGATGCAGGTCCTCGGCACCCGGGACCGCCCCGATCCCGACGACACCCGCATGGCGGTCATTGCACGCCGGGGGCTGGAACGGGTACCGGCCGATGTCCTTTGGGCCTCCGGCGGTGTCCTGGCCGCCATCGCCGCCCTGCTGGTCATGTTCCGCTAGCTTGCCCGGTGGCAGAGGACGGCGCAGGAGGGTTTCCCACCGGTTTTGCAGCGGCAGTGGAGGCGGTGCCGGAAGCATCCCCCGATGTCGCCGCACCGGATTCGGCGCCATGGTCGGCCAGGTTGCGCCGGGCCTCGCCCTTGCGCTTGAAGTCGGTCTCGTACCAGCCGCTTCCGGCCAGGCGGAAGGCCGGGGCGGTGACCTGGCGAGCAACCCGATCGGCGCCACAGGACGGGCAGGCCGACGGGTCCGGGTCGGAAAACTTCTGCAGGCGGTCAAACGCATGACCGCAGTCCTGGCACTGGAACGCGTAGATTGGCATGGCTGTAAATGACCTTCGGATCGGGTTGCTGAATATGCATACACGGGACCCGGCCCCGCTCGCCGGCTACCGCGTTATGCACTATGACCATGAGCGAACATGGGTTTCACAGGCCGAAATTGCAAGATCCGGGGCTGCAAGTTATTGACACTCCTCATGCTGAGGCCTAGGGTCAGGCACAGGGCACTTCTTTTCCCGCCCGGCCCGCCTGGTCGGACGTGGTGTCCTGCGTTCCCACACAACACAATAACCCCCGGGGAGAAAACATGCTCAATTCCAGAACCCTTGCATCCGGTCTGCTGGCCGGCTGCGTCGCCTTTACGGTGATGATGCCCACCGCCCACGCGCAGGACGCGAATTCGAGCACAGGAACCAGCAAGAAGAAAGCCACCGAATTGCAGACGGTGGTGGTGACCGGTACCCGCGGCCTGCCGCGAACCGAGGCCGATTCGATGTCGCCCATCGACGTGCTCTCGCCGCAGGACATCAGGAACACCGGTGCCCCGAACCTCGCCACCGCCCTGCGCACGCTTCTGCCTTCGCTCAATTTCCCGCAACCTTCGATCTCGGACGGTACCGATGGTGAACGGCCGGCGCAGCTTCGCGGCCTGAGTCCGGACGAAACGCTTGTCCTGATCAACGGCAAGCGTGTGCACACGACCGCGATGATGAACTTCAACGGCACCCTGGGCCGCGGCTCCTCGCCTGTCGATCTCAATGCCATACCTCTCAACGCCATCGATCACATCGAAGTGCTGCGTGACGGCGCGGCGGCGCAGTACGGCTCCGATGCCATTGCCGGCGTCATCAACATCATCCTGAAGGGTGGCGCCAAGCACGGTTCGGCCAATGTGACCTACGGCTCGTACAAGGGCTCGGGCCAGACCACCCAGGGCGGAGCCGACGGCGGCTTCAAGCTGGGCGAGAAGGGCTGGGTGCACCTGAGTGCCAACTACATGAACCAGGCCCGCACCAACCACGCGGGGCCGGATCTGCGTTATCCGGGCGATCCCGCCTACGGCAAGGTGACCTTCCATTACGGTTTGCCCCACTCGAAGTCCGAGCAAGCCGCTGTCAACGCCCAGTACGACCTGACGCCGCATGCCCAGCTTTACGCATTCGCGATATTCAACAAGCGCAAGGTTTCATCGAACGGATTCTTCCGCGCCTACACGCAGTATTCGGGCGGCTCGGCCGGGACGTTCCCGGGCGCCATGGCGCATTACCCCAATGGCTTCCTGCCGCACGAGCACTATCTGATTCTCGATGACCAGGAGGTCCTCGGCGTACGGGGCGTGATGAGTGGCTGGAACTACGACTTCAGCTACGACGGCGGCGGCAACCGCTGGAAGATGAATACCGCCAACACCTGGAACTACGTGCTCGATCCGAACTCGCCGACCGGCTTCTACATCGGCACCATTCTGGACCGCGACAACATCCTCAATGCGGACTTCAACCGCGAATTCAATGTCTTCGGAATGACCAACCCGGTCACCGTCGCATGGGGCCTGGAATACCGCCACCAGAAGTACCAGATCAAGCACGGCGATCCGGCATCCTATGCCTGCGATGCTTCCGGGGCACCCTGCGGCGGCCAGGTCTTCTCGGGATTCCAGCCCACCGACGCCGGTACGCATTCACGACACAACTATGCCGTGTACCTGGATCTGGAAAGCGACCTGACGGACAAGTGGACGGCGGGCGCTGCCGTGCGTCGCGAGCACTACAGCGATTTTGGCGGCAACACGTCCTGGAAGCTGTCGACCCGCTACGCCTTCACCGACGCCTTGGCATTTCGCGCCACCTCGTCCACGGGATTCCGGGCCCCATCACTGCAACAGGAATTCTACTCGGTCACGGTGACCCTGTTCCCGGCCAATTCGAGCATTCCGATCAATACCCGCAACTTCCCGGTGACCGATCCGGCCGCCAAGGCGCTCGGCGCGCAGCCGTTGCGCCCGGAAACTTCGCACAGCTACAGCATGGGCCTGGTCTTCACACCGTCGAACGGCCTGTATGCAACCCTGGATGTGTATGACATCCGCATCAACAACCGCATCCTGCTCAGCGGTAGCCTGTCCGGCCCGGCGGTGACGAACTATCTCAACACCCAGGGCATCTACGGCGTGGGTGGCGGCACATTCTTCAACAACGCCGTCGATACCAAGACCCGTGGTGCCGACCTGGTCGTCACCTATCCGATCTACTTCAGCAACTCGACGCTGAAGCTCACCGGAGGCGTGAACTACAACAAGACCACCATCACCCACATCAAGCCCAATCCGCCGCAGCTGGGACTGGCAGGCCTCACGCTGCCGATCGTCAATTCCCAGGAGAAACGGTTCCTCACCGTATCGACCCCGAGGAACAAATCCTTCCTTGGTGCAGACTGGTCGATGGGCAACTGGATGCTGCATGCCCAGGCCACGCATTACGGCCCGTGGATCGATGCGCGCGGAGCCGAGCAGAAATTCACCGGCAAGACCCTGCTGGATGCTTCCGTGACCTACGGCTGGAACCAGTGGAAATTCACCCTTGGCGGCACCAACGTCACCAATGCCTATCCGGACAAGTGGAAGGTGGGCAGTGCCGCCTACCAGGTCATCCTGCCCTACCCCAATACCTCGCCGTTCGGCTTCAACGGTGCGTATTACTACGGAACAGTGGCATACGACTGGTAACAGGCTTTCTTTTGCAACAGCGTCACTTGGAAAGGCCCCGCTTCCGGCGGGGCCTTTTTCATTCGGACGTCCATCCATCCGAGGCGGATCATGCGACATTGCACCGGGATTCATCGTCCTGGGCACGCCACGTGGTAGCCTGTAATGGATCGTGCAAGGGGATTGCTTTCACGGCACCGCCGTGTGCTTGCGCATCTTCGGTGCGCAATTCTGCGACCCGCGCCTGTTCCCCGGACGACACATCCGATTCGAACCCGAACACGGAGAACGAATGAGCCCGGAATCGACCGCCGAACCGCCCTCTTCCGACAACGTCAAAAACGGCAACCGTACCTTGACGCTCCTGGCCACCGACCTCGACGGCACCTTCCTGGCCGGGGCTTCCGAACAGCGGCTCAAGCTGTATCAATTGCTCTCGCGTCATCCGGACATGCGCCTGGCCTATGTCACCGGCCGCGGCCTGGAAGCCGTGCTGCCGCTGCTGGCCGATCCCACCTTGCCGCATCCGGACTACATCATCTGCGATGTCGGTGCGACCGTGGTCGACGGTCACGACATCCACCCTGTCGAACCGATCCAGCGCCAGATTGCCGCGCGCTGGCCGGGGGAACAGACCGTGGCACGGGCGATTGGCGAACAGGAAGGGCTGGTCCGCCAGGATGTGCCGCAGGAACGGCGGGTTTCCTATTTCTGCTCCGAAGACGCCATCAGCGATTCGCTGCGCCGCAAGGTCGAGTCGCTGGGGTGCGAACTGCTGCATTCGGCCGAACGCTACCTGGACGTGCTGCCTGCCGGCGTCAACAAGGGATCGACGCTGCGCGCCCTGGTGGACCACCTCGGCATCGACGATGATCGTGTACTGGTGGCCGGCGACACCCTGAACGATCTGTCCATGTTCGGCATCGGATTCGCCGGGGTATGCGTGGGGAGGTCGGAGGACAGCCTGATCAAGGCCACACGCGAGTACGACCGGACGCTGCATGCAAGCGAACCGGGCTGCGGAGGCATCCTGCAAGCCCTGGACCACTTCGGGCTGATCGAGTCGCTTCACACACATCCGGAAGATCCCACGCCGGACGCCGGCAAGGCCGACCTGGTCATGGTTTATCACCGGCTGCCGTACGAGGAGGTGGTCGAGGAAGGCAAGGTCCAGCGAAGGCGCCCCCGGTCGCCCAACGGCATCATTCCCACCCTGCTCTCCTTCTTCGCCGACGGCAAGCGCGGCTCATGGGTGGCCTGGTCGATCCAGGAACGCGGGTCCGGCGAGGAATTCGAGGTGCATACCGCGGTCGATGCCGACCGCTACCCCAACCTGGTCGCTGCACGCGTGGCCCTGAGCAAGAAGGAAGTGGACACCTTCTACAAGTCCTTCTCCAAGGAAGCATTCTGGCCTCTGCTTCACACGTTCTGGGAACGCGCCCGTTTTCGCGAGAAGCACTGGAAGGTGTTCTGTCACGTCAATCGCCTGTTTGCCGAACGCACAGCTGCCGAGGCCGCACCCCATGCCGTGGTCTGGATTCACGACTACAACCTGTGGATGGTGCCGGCGTATCTTCGGGAAATGCGACCGGACCTGCATATCGCATTCTTCCATCACACTCATTTCCCTTCCGCGGACGTGTTCAACGTGGTGCCCTGGCGACGCGACATCATCGGCAGCCTGTTGCAGTGTGACTATGTGGGCTTCCACATACCCCGGCAAGTGGAGAATTTCGTCGACGTGGTGCGCGGCGTGGCGCCGGTAAAAGTCGTGCGCCGCGAAAACTGCGCTCCGCGTTTCCTGACCTATGGCTGCGCCGCGGGTCTCGACCGGGTCAGCCGCGTGATCGACGTCGGCCGGCGGCGCGTGCACCTCGGGGCACACCCGGTCGGCCTGGACGTGGAACGGGTGCGCAAGCTTCTCGATACTGACGCCTCGCGCAAGCGGAGGCGTCATCTCAGCAATGAACTGGCCGGACGCAAGCTGATCTTGTCCGTCGAGCGCCTGGACTACACCAAGGGCACACTGGAAAAGCTGCAGGCCTACGAGCGCATGCTCGAACACAATCCCGACCTGGCCGGGGAAATCACGCTGTTTTGCGTATGCGTGCCAGCTGCCAAGGAAATGACCGTCTATCGGCAACTGCAGACACAGATCGAACAGGCCGTGGGCCACATCAACGGCAGGTTCTCGAGGCTGGGCTGGACGCCGGTGCAGTTCTTCTTCCGCGCCCTGCCTTTCGAAGTCCTGCTTTCCTATTACGGCGTAGCCGACGTGATGTGGATCACTCCCCTGCGGGACGGCCTTAACCTGGTGGCCAAGGAGTATGTGGCGGTGCAAGGCATCGTGCGCCACCCTCATGCCGGCGTGCTGGTGCTTTCCGAATTTGCCGGGGCGGCTGCCGAACTGAAAGGCGCACTGCTGACCAATCCGCATGATCCGAATGATCTGGAGCAGGTGTGCCTGCGAGCCCTGCGCATGGGTCCCAAGGAAGCAGAGAGCCGACTGCAGGGATTGTTCGACATCGTCAGGCACTACGACGTGGATGACTGGGGGCAAGGTTTTCTTGCTGCCGTCAACGAAGCCTGCGAGGATCTTCCGGCCGCCCGTGCAGCCACAGGCTGATCACGCAACCCCGCTCACCCGACCGTCTTCATCAGCTCATGATCCACACCGCCCGCCAACTTACCTCGCTGCTCAGCGGGGTGGCACTCCTGCTTATGGGCACCGGCTTGCTCGGCACGCTGATTCCCGTGATCGGTGGGCAACTGGGTTTTTCCAGCCCACTCCTTGGTGCATTGACTTCGGCCTACTTCGCGGGATTCCTGGGCGGCACCTTCGTGATCCCGTCGCTGGTGCGTCGGATTGGGCATATCCGCGCCTTCGCGTTCTGTGCCACCACCTGCGCATGCCTGGTCCTGCTGCTGTCGCTCACGTCCAGCCCCTGGGCATGGCTGGTGCTGCGGCTGGGCATCGGCATGGCGCTGGTCGGGCTGTACATGGTCATCGAAAGCTGGCTGAACAGTCAGGCGCACAGCACCCAGCGCAGCCGCGTTTTTGCGCTGTACATGGTCGTCAACCTGGGTGCACTGGCCGCATCGCAACAGTTCCTGCATCTGCAGGCCGCCGCCCCGGCCACGCTGTTCGTTCTGGTGACCCTGCTGGTGTGTGCGTCCACGCTTCCGGTACTGGCCACGCGCATGCGTCAACCGGAGATTGCGCCGACGCCACGACTGCGCCTGCGCAGACTCGCGTCGCTGGCGCCCAGCGCCGCGGCGGCAGCGCTGCTTTCGGGGCTGTCGATGGGCGCCATGTGGGGACTGGGACCGGTGTATGCCGCTTCCATCGGCCTGTCGCCGGAACGCATCGGCAACTGGATGAGCGTGTTCATTCTTGGCGGTGCGGCCCTGCAGTGGCCGATGGGACGACTTTCCGATCGCCATGACCGGCGCATCATGCTGGTCATCGCAGGCGCTGCTGGCGCGCTCTGCGCGGCCGCCCTTCCGATGCTGTCCGGGCATGCCTGGCTGGGCACTGCCATGTTGTTTCTGTTTGGCGGCATGGCCTTCTCGCTGTATCCGATCGCCGTGGCCCACCTGCTGGACTACGTGCCGGGCGATGAACTGCTAGGCGCCAGCAGCAGCGTCCTGCTGGTCAACGGCATCGGTGCAGCCATCGGGCCGTTGCTGGCCGGCCTGATGATGGGCCGGTTCGGTCCCTCCTGGCTGTTCGTGTGGGGATCGGCATGCATGGCTGTCGCTGTCCTGTTCATCGGCAGTCGGTTGTTCCTGCGGCAACGCGATCAGGAAGACACGCCGACGTTCCAGCCGATGCTGCGCACCACGCCCACGGCCATGGAAATGCATCCTGCGATGGACGAATTGCCTCCCGACGCATCCCCTCCATCGGGCCCGCACTGAACACCGCGCAGCCGGACCCGGCCAAGTCGGCGATATCCTTGCGTATCCTCCACAACCCGCATCGGAGCCTGAACCTTGAGCCATCTGTTCACGCCGCTCGCACTGGGTCCGCTGACCCTTCCCAACCGCATTGTCGTGGCCCCCATGTGCCAGTACTCGGCCACGGATGGATGCGCCAGCGACTGGCATCTGATCCATCTCGGGCACCTGGCCCTGTCCGGAGCCGGGGCGTTGATCATCGAGGCGACGGCGGTCGAGGCCCGGGGACGCATCACGTGGGCCGATCTTGGCCTGTACAGCGATGCCAACGAGGCGGCGCTGTCCCGGGTCGTGCAAAGCGTACGCCGGTATGCACCGATCACGCTCGGCATCCAGCTTGCCCACGCCGGACGCAAGGCCTCGACGACGCGCCCCTGGGAAGGGGGCAACGCGCTGCCCGCGACCGATCCCCACGGCTGGCAGACCGTGGGCGCCTCGCCGGTTTCCTTTCGTGCCGGCGACCCGGCACCACGCGCGATGAGCACGCACGACATCGAACGGACAAGACAGGCCTTTGTCGACACTGCCCTGCGCGCCCATCGCCTGGGCATGGATTTCATCGAGCTGCATGCCGCCCACGGTTACCTGCTGCACCAGTTTCTCTCGCCGCTCGCCAACCGGCGTGAAGACGACTACGGCGGTTCACTGCAAAACCGCATGCGGCTGACTCTGGAAGTCTTTCGTGCGGTGCGTGCCGCACTGCCGGATACGGTCCCCGTCGGCATCCGCCTTTCGGCCAGCGACTGGGTGGATGGTGGCTGGGATCTTGCGCAAAGCATCGAGCTGGCCCGGGCGCTGGATGGGGATGGTTGCAGTTACATCCATGTCTCGAGCGGCGGACTCGATCCGGCACAGAAGATCGGCGTGTCGCCCGGCTATCAGGTTCCCTTTGCCGAGGTGATCAGGGCCCGGGTGAGCATGCCGGTGATCGCCGTGGGCCTGATCACCGAACCCGGGCAGGCCGAGGCCATCATCGCCGAAGGCAGGGCCGATGCCGTGGCCCTGGCGCGGGGCATGCTGTACGACCCGCGCTGGCCCTGGCACGCTGCGGCGAAACTGGGCGCTCACGTGCACGCGCCATCACAATACCTGCGCAGCGAACCGCATGCGGCAAAGGGACTGTTCCTGACACGCTGAGCCGGTCAGGACCGGCCACCCCGCAAGCATGCCGGCAACCTCCGGTGGACATCACCGGTTCACGGCACAAAGCGGCATTCGCCGTTGCGAGATGATGCAATCTGGCTCCAGCACCGGGAATCAACTGACCACATGTGCGCACAATCGCCTGCCCGGAACCGACGCCATATCCTCACCTGGGGATTGCTCGGCCTGGCATCGCTGGCCGGCGTGCTGTACTGGTGTCGCTTGGGTATCCCGGTTGCGGTCGCGCCCGCCCCCTCCGGCCGCATGGCCTGCGTTTCCTATTCTCCATTCCATGAAGCCGGGGCCTCGCCTTTGCATCCCGGCGCATTCGTCACTCCCGCACGGATCGAGCGCGACCTGGCCAGGTTATCGAAGCGTTTCGAATGTGTGCGCACCTATTCACAGTCCAATGGCCTGGACGCCGTGCCGAACATTGCACGCCAATACGGCATGAAGGTGCTGCTTGGCATCTGGCTTTCCGCCGACCGTGTGCAGAACCTGCACGAAGTCCAGCTCGGCATACGGACCGCGTTGAGCCATCCACACACGGTGCGCGCCATCGTGGTCGGCAACGAAGTCCTCCTGCGCGGCGACCTGACTGCCCGGCAACTCGTGGCCTACATCAGGCATGTGCGCCAGGCCACCCATATGCCGGTGACCTACGCCGACGTGTGGGAATACTGGCTGCGTTATGCGCACAGTGCGGGCCTGGCCCATGCCGTGTCCTTCGTGACGGTGCACATCCTGCCGTACTGGGAAGACGAGCCGGTGTCCATCGAACATGCCATAGGCCATGTCAACCGGATCTATGCCCGCGTGCGCAGGGCGTTTCCCGGCAAGACGGTGCTGATCGGCGAAACCGGCTGGCCAAGCGCGGGCAAACCACGCCGCGGATCGGTACCAGGCCTGGTCAACGAAGCGCGCTACATACGATCATTCCTGGATGACGCCCAGGCACGTCATATCCCATACAACCTGATCGAATCCTTCGACCAACCCTGGAAGCGGGGACAGGAAGGCACGGTAGGGGGCCACTGGGGACTCTACAACTCCAGGGGCGAACCGAAATTCGCCCTGACCGGCAAGGTCGTCGAGATGCGTCGCTGGTGGCTTGGCCTGCTGGCCATGGGAGGCTGTGCTTTGCTGTTCTCTGCGCTGACCGCAGGCAGTCCGCGCAGGCGTCTGGCCGGCGGGCTTGCGGGTGCCGCCAGCGGTGCGGCACTGGCGGCAGCTACACGGCAGATGCTGCAGGCCCTGACCACTCCATGGGCCTGGAGCATGGGCGTTCTGACCTGTGCGGCCGCCCTGCTCACCGCGCTGGCCTGCATCCGTCCCATCGCCCGATGGCTGGATGCGCAACCGCTTGAACTGCGGAAGCCAGATACCTTCCCGGCGCGGGTTTTCGCGTTTTTCAGATCTCCGCACATGCACCTGGCGTGGCTGGTGGCCGCGTCATGGGTTGATCTGTTGCTGGTGTTCGACGGTCGCTACCGGGATTATCCGGACGCTGCGCTCCTTGTGCCTGCCGGTGCTCTGGCGCTATGGCTGCTGGTGGTGAAACCGGAACAGGCGTCCATACGGGTCGAGTACAGGTTTCTGGCATGCTGGATGATCCTGGCTGCCTTGTTCCTGCTCGCCTGGGCACGGGCCGCCAACCTGGCCGTGTGGTCATGGTTCCTGTGCAACGGATTGCTCACGGCGCCCGTCATCGTGACCTGGTTGCGCTGCAGATTCATGTTGCAGCCGCACCAGGCGCAAGCTGCCAACGAGTAAGGCAGCTGCGCCGATCTCGGGACTGTACAAGACCAGCGCAATGCCGCCAGCCAACGCCGCCAGCCAGGCGCTGAGCGGGTGCTTCCAGATCAGCGCCAGCAACGCCAGGCCCGCGGCACCCATGCGTAGTGCACCGCTGCCAAAGGCGACCACCGCCATGTGGCGCGCCAGGCAACCCAGGCCATGCATGCCTGCGAGACAGCGGTGCGCAGTGGCGGCGGACTCGATATAGCCGACGCGCAGCCACAGGGCGAGTGCAAGAAACACGGCAAGACTCGACCAGAGGAGCAGGAATCGCAGCATGCAGACCTTCACCCGGAATACGACTCCGATGATGAGGCTGATTCAAGCACAAATCCCGAATACTCCCAAAGCCGCCATCCCTGCCACGGCCTGCCCATCGCTGGCCTGCTCGATCAGCCGCCCTTGCTGAAGCTTAGATGCCCGCCCTCGGCATCGACCATGATGGTGCTTCCGGGCGAGAACTCGCCACCCAGGAGCTTTTGCGCCAGCGGATTTTCCAACTGCTGCTGGATCGCCCGCTTGAGTGGTCGCGCGCCATACACCGGGTCGAAGCCGACGTTGGCCAGCAGGTCCAGCGCCCTGTCTCCAACCTCCAGTTTCAGTTGACGCTCCTCGAGCCGCTTTTCCAGCTGCTGCAGCTGGATCTTCGCGATGGCGCGGATCTGCGCTTTCTCCAGCGGCCGGAAGACCACGATCTCGTCGAGCCGGTTGATGAACTCCGGTCGGAAATGTCCCTGCACCACGCCCATCACCGCGGCCTTCATCTTGGTGTAGCTGGCTTCGCTGTCACCATCGTCGAGTTCCTGGATCATCTGGCTACCGAGATTGGAGGTCATCACGATGACGGTGTTGCGAAAGTCCACCGTGCGGCCCTGCCCGTCGGTCAGGCGGCCGTCATCGAGCACCTGCAGCAGGATGTTGAATACATCCGGATGCGCCTTCTCTACTTCATCGAGCAGGATCACGCTGTAGGGGCGACGGCGCACGGCCTCGGTCAGATACCCGCCTTCCTCGTAGCCAACGTAACCCGGAGGCGCACCGATCAGCCGGGCCACGGAGTGCTTCTCCATGAATTCACTCATGTCGATGCGGATCATCGCCTCCTGGGTGTCGAACAGGAATCCGGCCAACGCCTTGCACAGTTCGGTCTTGCCGACGCCGGTCGGACCCAGGAACAGGAACGAGCCGTATGGGCGGTTGGGATCGGACAGCCCGGCACGCGCACGGCGTATGGCATCGGACACCGCCTTGACGGCTTCACTCTGGCCGACCACGCGCTCGTGCAGCGCCTGCTCCATCTTCAGCAGTTTGTCGCGCTCGCCTTCGAGCATCTTCGAGACCGGGATGCCGGTCCAGCGGCTGACCACCTCGGCGATTTCCTCCTCGGTGACACGGTCCTGCACCAGCTTGAAGTCCTGTTGCTCGGCGGCCTGCGCCGCGGCCAGCTGCTTTTCCAGTTCCGGCAGGGTGCCGTACTGGATCTCGCTCATCTTCGTGTAGTCCTGATGGCGCTGCGCAGCTTCCAGCTCCACGCGCGCGGCCTCGATCTGCTCCTTGATGCGGGTTGCGCCCTGCAGGGCGGCCTTCTCCGACTTCCAGACCTCGTTGAGATCGGAGAATTCGCGCTCGAGCGTGCCGATCTCCTTTTCCAGGTCCGCGAGGCGTTGCCTGGATGCATCGTCGTGTTCCTTCTTCAGCATTTCGCGCTGGATCTTCAGCTGCGTCAGGCGGCGCTCGAGACGGTCCAGTTCCTCCGGCTTGGAGTCGATCTCCATGCGGATGCGGCTGGCGGCCTCGTCCATCAGGTCGATGGCCTTGTCGGGCAACTGGCGGTCGGTGATGTAGCGATTGGACAGCGTGGCCGCGGCGACTATTGCCGGGTCGGTGATCTCCACACCGTGATGCACCGCATAGCGCTCCTTGAGGCCACGCAGGATGGCGATGGTGTCCTCGACCGTGGGCTCGCCCACGAACACCTTCTGGAAGCGACGTTCCAGTGCGGCATCCTTCTCGATGTACTGGCGGTATTCGTCCAGTGTCGTCGCGCCGACGCAATGCAGCTCACCGCGTGCCAGGGCCGGCTTGAGCATGTTGCCGGCATCCATGGCACCGTCGGCCTTGCCGGCACCGACCATGGTGTGCAGCTCGTCGATGAACAGGATGATCTGGCCCTCGTTCCTGGCCAGGTCACCCAGCACCGCTTTCAGTCGTTCCTCAAACTCGCCGCGGAACTTGGCGCCGGCGATCAGGGCACCCATGTCCAGGCTGAGCACGCGCTTGCCGCGCAGTCCCTCGGGTACCTCGTCCTTGACGATTCGCTGGGCCAGGCCTTCGACGATGGCCGTCTTGCCCACGCCGGGCTCGCCGATCAGCACCGGATTGTTCTTGGTTCGCCGCTGCAGCACCTGCACCACGCGACGGATCTCCTCGTCGCGGCCAATCACCGGGTCGAGCTTGCCTGACTCGGCACGCGCGGTGAGGTCTATGGTGTACTTTTCCAGCGCCTGCCGCTGATCCTCGGCATTCTCGCTGGCGACATTTTCACCTCCGCGCACACGGTCGATGGCTGCCTCGATGCGCGTCTTGTCGGCGCCGGCGCTCTTCATCGCCTTGCTCAGCTCGCCACCGGCTTCCAGCGCCGCCAGCACGAACAGCTCGCTGGCAATGAACTGGTCGCCGCGCTGCTGCGCCAGCTTGTCGGTGAGGTTGAGCACCCGGCCCAGGGCATTGCCGACGTTGACCTCGCCGGCCTGACCGCTGACCCTGGGCAGGTTGTTGAGCATCTCGCCAAGGCGCACGCGCAACTGCGGCACGTTGACGCCTGCCTGCGAAAGCAGGGGCGTGGTCGACCCCCCCTGCTGGTCGAGCAGGGCCAGCATCACGTGCACCGGTTCGATCATGTTGTGGTCGCGCCCGACTGCCAGCGACTGGGCATCGGCCAGTGCCTGCTGAAAGCGCGATGTGAACTTGTCCATCCGCATCGGATTCTCCCGTCATGGATCTGGCAGCCACGCTGCCGCTTTACGTTCAGATGCGGACAGCCGGTTGTGCATTCAAGCCGGAACGCCCGGGTCGAAATGCATGCAGTGTGTCAGGAGTGATCGCGGGCCGGCGTCGGTAGCCAGATCAGGCTGGCAAAGCGGCCACTGTGTTTTCCGTCTCGGCGGTAGGAATAAAAGCGCGGGTCACGGCGCGTATCGAAGCCACCGCCTCGCACGTCATGCACGCCCGCAGCCTGCAGGCGGCGCTTCGCCAGCGTCGCCAGATCACACTGCCAGTGCCCGTGACGCGTGGCCTTGAAAGCCGTCTCGGCGCCGGCATCGTCACGTACGAATGCCTGATGCACATCCTCGCCGATTTCATAGGACACGGAACCGATGCAAGGTCCCAGCCAGGCCAGTATTTGCGAGGCAGGTGTGAGCATCTCCCCCAGCGTCGCCTCGAGCACGCCCGCCGCCAGACCGCGCCATCCCGCATGTGCGGCGGCGATCTCGCTGCCGTCCCGCGCTGCCAGCAGGACCGGCAGGCAGTCGGCAGTGAGGATCGCCAGCACCGTGCCCGGAATACGTGACACGGCCGCATCGGCAAGCGGCTCATCGTGCTGTGGCAAGGGTCCAAGCGTCGCCACGCGGGTGCCGTGCACCTGCCGCAGCCAGCGTGGCGGATGCGGCAGACCCAGTGCCTGGATCAGGATTTCGCGGTTGTCCCGAACCCGCTCGGGCCGGTCTCCGCTGTGCAGGCCTAGATTCAGCCGCGCGTAGGGTGGCTCCGAAAGTCCTGGCCCCCAGCGGGTGCTGACCGCGGCCCGTACCGGTGCCGGCCAGTCGGGAACGATCCAGGCATCATCCGGGACTCGTGCATTCATGCCTTCACCCCGGATGCTCCTGCGCATCTTCGCGCAATGCCTGGATCAGGATCACAAGGTCTTCGGGCAGGCCGGATTCGAACGCCAGATCGCGCTCGTCGACCGGATGCACGAATGCCAGTCTTTCCGCATGCAGTGCCTGGCGCCCGAACCCCTGCAAGGCTTCCACCAGCGCAGGCGCGGCGCCGCGGGGCAGGATCACGTGACCTCCGTACACCCGGTCACCCACCAGCGGATGGCGGATATGCGCCATGTGCACGCGAATCTGATGCGTACGTCCGGTCTCCAGCGTGCACTGCACCAGGCTGTGCGCACGGTAGCGCTCGCGCAGTCGGTAATGGGTCACTGCCCGTTTTCCGCCGGCATCCTCGCGCACCGCACGGCGCAGACGGTCCACCGGATGGCGGCCGAGCGGAGCATCCACCGTGCCGCCAGCCACCAGTGCACCGCGAACCACGGCGACGTACTGGCGCTGCACGCGATGCTCGGCCAGCATCGCGACCAGCGCCGCATGCGCCTCGAGTGAACGCGCAACAACCATCAGCCCGGAGGTGTCCTTGTCCAGCCGGTGCACGATACCGGCACGCGGCAGGGCGGCCAGCGCCGGGTCGTGATGCAGCAAGGCATTCTGCAGCGTGCCATCGGCATTGCCCGCACCCGGATGCACCACCAGTCCAGCCGGCTTGTCGACCACGATCAGATGCGCGTCCTCGTAGCGGATGTCCAGTGCGATCGCCTGCGGGCGCATGGCGACCTCGTCCTGCAGCGTGGCCACGATCTCGATCTGTTCGCCGCCCTGCAGGCGCTCCCTGGGGGCTCTCAGCGCGCCGTCGACGGTGACCTCGCCTTCACGCACCCAGCCGCTGAGGCGGGAACGCGAGTACTGCGGGAACATTGCCGCCAGTGCCTGGTCCAAGCGTCGACCCGCCTGTTCCACGGGTACCCTGGCGCTGTGCCTCACCGTGCTCATGTCCGTTCCACCGGCAGTTGCCCGGTTTCCGTTATCATGGGGTTTCGACCCAGCATCCGACGACTTTCCCTCTATGCGCGTTTTCAAGCAATTGTGCCTCCTTGCCGCATTCACGGCCCTGGCTTCCTGCTCGCTGTTCACCAAGCAGCAGAACATCAACACGATACCGGTGGCCCAGTTGTACCAGACCGCGCACAAGGCCCTGATGTACGGCCGCTACGCCGAAGCCGAGAAGGACTTCCAGCGCCTGATCGCCCGTTTCCCCTCCGGCGCGTACAACGAGCAGGCCCAGATCGAACTGGCCTATGCCCAGTACAAGGACAGCAAGCCCGAGGATGCCTATTCGACCATCAACCGCTTCATCAAGACCTATCCGGCGAACAAGCATATCGACTATGCCTACTACCTGCGCGGCCTGATCAATTTCAATCGCACCAGCACGTTCATCGGGCGCATCGTCGGACAGGACCTCTCGCGTCGCGACCAGGGCTACCGCCTGCAGGCCTTCGATGATTTCAGCCAGCTCACCCGACGCTTCCCCGGCAGCAAGTATGCCGCCGATGCCCGCCAGCGCATGATCTTCCTGCGCAACGGCCTGGCCAGATACGAGATCAACGTCGCCGAGTTCTATCTCAAGCGCAAGATGTACGTGGCCTCGTCGGATCGTGCAAAGTACGTGATCGAGCACTACCAGCGCTCGCCGGAAACCGGTGACGCACTGGCCATCCTCGCCCGCAGCTACAAGTCGCTGGGGCTGGACAAGCTGGCCGCGCAGTCGACCGAGGTACTCAAGCTCAACTACCCGGACCATCCCTACCTGAAGGACCCGGACTGGCCGCACTTCACCCCGCTGTGGAAGCGCATGGTCCCGTTCGCCAACGATCACTGACGAGGACGCCGGCCCAGGCACCCGCTTTTATCCGCGCCTGCATTTCCACGCAGACGTGATCGGGTAGCGGCGTTCGCGCCCGAAGGCGCATGCGGTGACCTTCGGTCCCGGTGCTGACTGCCTGCGCTTGAATTCGTTGCGCAACACCAGTGTCACGATCTGGTCCACCGTTGCATCATCGAAACCTGCCGCAGCAATGTCGGCCCGCGTCAAGCCATCTTCGATGAAACGCTTGAGGATTGCATCCAGCTCATCATAGGGGGGCAATGCGTCCTGGTCCGTCTGATCTGCGCGCAATTCGGCCGATGGTGGCCGCTCGATCACGCGCCACGGGATGCATGGTTCCTCGCCCGCTGCCTGGGCTCGGTGATTGCGCCAGCGCGCCAGCCGGTACACCTCGGTCTTGTAGACATCCTTGAGCGGCGCATACGCGCCGCACATGTCGCCGTAGAGCGTGGCATAGCCCACGGCCATCTCGCTCTTGTTGCCGGTCGCCAGCAGCAGGCTGCCGTGCTTGTTGGACAATGCCATAAGCAGGGCACCGCGCAGGCGTGACTGCAGGTTTTCCTCGGTGAGGTCGGCCGGCTTGCCGTCAAAGGCCGGTTGCAGCGTCTTGAGCATGGCCTCAAATGCAGGCTCGATGGACAGCGTGCGGTAGGCCACGCCCAGGCGCACGGCCTGCTCGCTGGCGCCTTCGAGTGACAACCTGGAGGTAAATGGCGAAGGCATCATCACGGCTGCCACGGACTGGGCGCCCAGCGCATCGACGGCCAGGGCCAGGGTCAGGGCCGAATCGATGCCGCCGGAAAGGCCAAGCAGCACCTGTCCGAAGCCGTTCTTGCGCACATAGTCACGTATGCCGCGCACCAGTCCTGCGTAGAGATTCGCGGTGGCGTCGGCCTCGCATGGAGGCCAGTTGTCGGCGCGAAAACGTGCCGTCGCGGTGTCGTATTCGGCCAGCAGCAGTGCATCCATGAATACCGGTGCGCTAGCCGCCACGCTGCCGTCGGCGTCGACCAGCAGCGAGGCGCCATCGAACAGCAATTCGTCCTGCCCGCCCGTCGCGTTGAGGTAGGCAATGCCTACGCCGTGGGTTCTGGCCTGATGCTGCAGCACGCCGATGCGCTCAGCCTGCTTGTCCATGCTGTAGGGCGAGGCGTTGATGACCACCAGCAACTGCGCACCTGCCTCGCAGGCGGCACGTGCAGGCCGGTCGATCCAGATGTCCTCGCAGATCAGCAGGCCCATACGAACGCCGTCGATATCCGCGACGGCGGTCTGCGTGCCCGGCGTGAAATACCGCTTCTCGTCGAACACACCGTAATCGGGCAGGGCATGCTTGGCGTAGCGTGCCAGCACCCTGCCGTTTCGCCAGAGCGTGGCGGCGTTGTGCAACGGTGGTTCGGATGCACTGGCGTCAGGCACAGGCGCCGGTGGCGCGATCCGCTGCGGATGGCCGACAAGCAAGGCGGTGTCCGTGGTGTGCGCGCCGACATGCTGCAATGCCGCCTCGCAGGCATCGAGAAATCCCTCGCGTAGCAGCAGATCCTCGGCCGGATAGCCGCAAAGGCTGAGTTCCGGAAACACTGCCAGGCATGCGCCGCGCGCCGAAGCCTCGGCGGCCAGTTCCAGGACGCGCCGGGCATTGGCGTCTACCGCACCCACCGGAAAATCATGCTGGGCCAGGGCCAGCCGCAACGTGGCCATGTGCTCTCCCTGACGTCGTCAACATCATGCAGGGCCGCAAACATGCGGCCCTGCATGATAAGCCCGAACGCCTGTGCAAAAACCCTACTTCATTCTCGCGGCCAGCGTCCGTCCCAGGTCCGCCGGTGACTTGACGGTCGTCACGCCCGCCTTTTCCAGCGCCTCGAACTTGGCCTCGGCCGTACCCTTGCCACCGGAGATGATGGCGCCAGCGTGACCCATGCGCTTGCCCGGAGGGGCAGAGGCCCCGGCAATGAAGGACACTACCGGCTTGGTCACGTATTCGGCAATGAATTCGGCCGCGTCTTCCTCGGCGCTGCCGCCGATCTCGCCGACCATGATGATGCCTTCAGTCTGCGGGTCGTCCTGGAACAGTTTCAGGCAGTCGATGAAGTTCATGCCCTGGATCGGATCACCGCCAATGCCGATGCAGGTCGACTGGCCCAGGCCTTCGTTGGTGGTCTGGAACACGGCTTCGTAGGTCAGCGTACCCGAGCGCGACACGATGCCGACGTTGCCCGGCGTGTGGATATGCCCCGGCATGATGCCGATCTTGCATTCACCCGGCGTGATGATGCCCGGGCAGTTGGGGCCAATCAGCACCGTTTCGGGATGCGCGTCGAGCACGTTGCGCACGCGCAGCATGTCAAGCACCGGAATGCCTTCGGTAATCGCGACGATGACTTCGATGCCGGCATCGATGGCTTCCAGGATCGAATCGGCCGCGAACGGTGGCGGCACGAAGATCACCGAAGCATTGGCGCCGGTATTGCCGACGGCCTCGGCAACGCTGTTGAATACCGGGCGGTCCAGATGAGTGGTGCCGCCCTTGCCCGGCGTGACGCCGCCGACGACCTGGGTACCGTAGTCGATCGCCTGCTCGGCATGGAAGGTGCCCTGCTGGCCGGTGAAGCCCTGCACGATCACCTTGGTGTTCTTGTTGACCAGTACGCTCATGTTTGGGTCCTGTATCTCGCTGTACTTGCGAAGGTGTTGCGGAAGCTGCGAAGTCCGTGTGCGGTCATCGTTGGATACCGCGCGCGATCGCGCCTTCCGGCGCTCCTACCTGTGGGTCATTGGGCGGCAGCCACGGCTTTCTTCGCCGCGTCGTTGAGATCGTCGGCCGGGGTGATCGCCAGGCCGGAGTTGGCCAGCAGTTCGCGGCCTTTCTCGACGTTGGTGCCCTGCAGGCGCACGATCACGGGGATCGTCAGGCCCACTTCCTTGACCGCGGCAATGATGCCCTCGGCAATCAGGTCGCAGCGCACGATGCCACCGAAGATATTGACCAGGATGGCCTTGACCTTGTCCGAGGACAGGATCAGCTTGAAGGCCTCGGTCACGCGCTCCTTGGTCGCGCCGCCACCGACGTCGAGGAAGTTGGCCGGCTCGCCGCCCGCCAGCTTGATCACGTCCATGGTGGCCATGGCCAGGCCCGCGCCGTTGACCATGCAGCCGATGGTGCCGTCCATGGTCACGTAGTTCAGGTTGTGCTCCACGGCAGCCGCCTCGGCGGCGTCTTCCTGGCTCAGGTCGCGCATCGCGGCCAGGTCGGCGTGGCGGAACTCGGCATTGTCGTCGGAGTTCACCTTGCCGTCGAGCGCAGCCAGGCTGCCGTCCTCGAGCACCGCCAGCGGGTTGAGCTCGACCAGCGACAGGTCCTTCTCGTTGAACAGCTTGTACAGGCCCAGCATGATGCCCGTGAGCTGGCGTACCTGCCTGGCGTCCAGATCCATCGCGAAACCGATCTGGCGGCACTGGTAGGGCTGAAGGTCCTCGACGTAGTCGATGGCGATGGTATGGATGTCCTCGGGGGTGTCCCGGGCCACCTGCTCGATGTCCACGCCACCGTGCTTGGAGGCGATGAAGGAGATCGACTTGCTGTCGCGGTCGACCAGCACCGACAGGTACAGCTCGCGTGCAATGTCGGTGGCGTCGGTGACCAGCACCAGGTTCACCGGCAGCGCGCGGCCGCCGGACTGGTAGGTTTCCATCCGGGTGCCCAGCATGCCCGCAGCCGCGGCCTTGACCTCGTCCAGGCTCTTGCAGAACTTCACGCCACCGGCCTTGCCGCGACCACCGGCATGGATCTGCGCCTTGACCATCCACTGGCTACCGCCCAGTGCCCTGGCGGCTTCCACCGCAGCCTCGGCCGAATCGGCCACCTTGCCCGGCGGCACGGTTACCCCGTACTGCGCGAACAGCTTTTTTGCCTGATACTCGTGAAAGTTCATTCGATACCTCGAACGGTCGTGAAATGCGCAGTCGGGCGACAGGCGCGGCAAGCGCGGGCACGGCGACGGCGATGGATGCACGGCGGCGGGAAGGACGGGGCGTCCGATGACATTCCGCACGCAACAGCCGCCTATTGTCCTGCAATGCCCCGCGGATGGAAAGTCCCGCCCCCGGCAGCAGATTGCTGAAACCGGCCCCGGAAAGGAACCCGGGCCCTGCCAGTGCGGGCTATCCCCCGGCCTGAGGCGGGGCGTGTATGCATGCATGCGAGGGTGTCCGGTACCGGCATGCTTGCAAGTCAAGGCCTTTCCGGCAAACGGCCGGGTGGGCATGCCCGCACCCGATCACACCGAATCTCACACGCCTGGCAGCAGCCCCTGCAAATGCAGGTTCAGGCCACCCGGTGCGAGGGGCGCACAGTATCCTCGGCCACCCGCGCTGCCATGGCGGCCAGTTCGCCGAGCGTGGGATTGGCCGGATACGCAGCGGCCAGTTGCGCCAGGTTCGCTCCGGCGGCAATCGCCGTGACCACCGGTGCCAGCGCCTCGGAGGCATGCCTTCCGACCACCCAGCCACCTGTGATGCGGCCTCGTTCGTCCCAGCACAACGCAAATTTCCCATGGGGATCGAGCAGATGCGACTTGAGCGCCTGATCGAGTCCGATCACCTGCGTCTGGATACCGGCTCCCTGCACCCGCCCGACCTGCGCCACCTCCGGCTGGCTGTATACGGCTTGCACCACATGATTCGGCGCATAAGGATCCACAGCAAGCCCCAGTGCATGGCGAACAGCAATCCGCGCCTGGGCCAGCGCGCGATTGGCGAGGAATGGCGTGCCGGCAGCATCGCCGATCCGGTACAAGCCTGGCCGGATGCAACCATGGGCATCGACCGGTGCCGACGAGTCAAGTCCAAGGGACTCCAGGCCCTGCCCATCCAGATCGGCACGACGGCCGGTGGCGACGAATACCTGGTCGGCTGCATGCCGACGACCCCGGTGATCGATGACCACGACCTCATGCCGCCGCCGCTCGATGTCGCAGGCGCGCGCACCGGGAACGATCTCCACACCGCGCCCTGCCATCGCCGCCGCAAGCATGTCCGCAGCCTCGCGCACGAATCCCGGCAACATGTCGCCGGTTCCCGTCAGCCAGGTCACATCCACACCCATGGCGTTGAAGAGGTGCACCATCTCGCAACCGGTTGCACCGGCACCGATAACCACCATGCGTCGGGGCAGTTGCTGCAGCATCGACAGATGTCGCGGTGCGATCACCTGCTTGCCGTCCGGTTTGAGCGCCGGCTCGAACACCGGCTCCGATCCACAGGCCAGAACGATGACTTCGGCGGCCAGCGGCTGCTTGCTCCCTTCGACCATGACCCTTCCGGGACCGACGAGTTGCGCCCGCCCCTGGATGCAGGTCACGCCGGCGGCGTCGAGCCTGCGGCGACACGCCGCCATCCAGCTTTGCTTGACGGACGCGACCGATTCGAGAATCGAGGCCGGCGTTGCCCCGGGTCGTGCTTCGCCGAGCCAGACCTTGCTCGGCAGCAAACTGCCATGCGTCGCACGTCCTCCCGGCGGACCGCTGTCAATCAGCGTCGCAAGCGCACCGCAGAGGGCTGCCGTCGTGGCGGCTTCGATGCCGGCCGGGCCGGCGCCGATGACAATCACGCTGATATTCATGTCGGCATTGTTCCACAGCCGCACACGAGCGCCGTCAATGGGCGACGATTTGCCTCCCCCGTGTTGCAACAGGTTCCGCCGGCCGGAAGCCGGTACATGCTCGAGCTGGCACCGTTCGAATCGGCCGGCATAAAGTCAGGCGCATCGGTTGCACAGGTTTATGCCACACCGTCTCCGGCATGGCTATACTGCGGGGGGGGGCTTGACATCCACCGCCCGACCGATCAGGCCGGCTGACCAGCAGGGAGATCCATGAGCCAGACCAGCATGGCGCGCCGCGAGCTGTACTTCCTGAACTGGTTCCGTCTCGCGCAGGCCATGGTCTACGTGCTGCTTGCCTTTGGCACCCTGCACGACCGCCTGCTGCTTCCCGACCGCCCTCTGGTGGCACGCGCGATTGCCGTCTCAGCCGTGGTCTATGCCGTGATCGCCCTGCTGCGGACCCGCGCCTGGATGCAACGCCCGGTCGGCTACACCTCGGTGGCCATCGCCCTCGACATCGCCATCGCCATCACCGCCATCGTCTCCATGCCCAATGCGCGACTGGGCATCGCGATGATGCTGGTCCTCAATCTGGGCGGGGCCGCGCTGGTGATGCCGATGCGCCTGTCCCTGTTCTTTGCGGCCATGGCCACGCTGGGCCTGCTGGGGCAGGTCTTCCTGCCGGGCAGGGAATCCTCCGGCGGCGACCTGCTGGAAAACGCCCTGTTCGGCATCGTCTACCTCGCTTCGACTGCACTGTGCAACATCCTCGGCCGGCAGATGCGTGCTTCCGAGGAACTGGCGCAGCGACGCGGACTGGACCTGGCCAACCTGGCACAGGTCAACGAGATGATCATCCGCCGCATGAAGACAGGGGTGCTGCTCGTCGACGACGGCAACCAGGTGCATCAGTTCAACGAATCGGCATGGATGCTGCTCGGCGCCCCCCCCATGCACCAGCGCGATCTGGGCACGCTGGCTCCGGAACTTTCCCGGCGCCTGTTCCACTGGCGTCATTACGGAAAACTCGACGAAACCTCGATCAGCCTCGCCGAGGGCGTGCCGGAGGTGGTGCCACGCTTCACCCGCCTGGCCGCCAACGACGAATCGAACATCCTCATCTTCCTCGACGATACCTCGCTGGTCTCGCGTCGCGCCGAGGAGCTGACCCTGGCTTCGCTGGGCCGCCTGTCCGCCTCGATTGCCCACGAGATCCGCAATCCCCTGGCCGCAATCCGCTACTCAGCGCAACTGCTGGCCGAATCGGAGGATCTGGTGGCAGCCGACCAGCGCATGGTCGAGATCATCAACAACCACTGCAGCCGCCTCAACGAGATCATCGAGAACATCCTGCAACTCTCGCGCCGTGAGCGGTCACGACCGGAAGCCCTCGATCTCAATGCCTGGGCACTCAATTTCGTCGACGAATACACCGAGAGCAACGACCTGGGCAAGGACTCGCTGCGCGCCATCGTGCAACCCGCGGCCGTGGAGGCGGTGGTCGATCCGCAGCACCTGCAGCAGGTGGTGTGGAACCTGGTGCAGAACGCGCTCCGTTACGGACGCATGCCCGGCGAACCGGCCCGCGTGATGCTGATCTCGCGATCGGCCAGCGATGTCGGTCCACCGCTGCTCGAGGTGGTCGATCGCGGCCCGGGCATCCCCACCAAGGTCGCCGCACAGATCTTCGAACCCTTCTACACCACCCATGAATACGGCACGGGCCTGGGCCTGTATCTGTGCAAGCAGATGTGCGAGGCCAACCAGGCTGAGCTTGAATACGTGCCGGTCGCCGGCGGCGGCAGCTGTTTTCGCATCACCCTGCCGCCTACCGCCCAGGCTCCCGATGCCGGGAACTGAGCAACAGGCTCAGGTCGCGCGCAGCACCAGGGTGGTCGACAAGACCTCCGACTGCGCCTGCTTGCCTTCAACCAGCGCCAGCACCTTGCGCGCCAGCAGCATGCCACCCTCCTGCCAGTCCTGCCGCACCGAACTCAAGGGGGGAAGGAAACTGGCACCCAGGGGCGAGTCGTCATAGCCCACCACGGACACGTCGCTGGGCACCTGGTGTCCGAGTTCCACCAGCGCCCGGATCGCGCCCATCGCCAGCAGGTCGCTGCACGCGAAAATGCTGTCGAATCGCACCTTGCGCCTTGCCAGTGAATGCACGGCATCCACGCCTGATGTCAGGGTGAATTCGTCCCTGCGCATCAACAGCGGCTTGATGCCGTGCCGGGCCAGTTCGTCGACGAATCCGTGCAGACGCTCGGCAATCTCGGGATGCTCGGGGTTGCCGATGAAGACAGGGTGACGCCGCCCGATGGATACGAAGCGTTCGGCCACCGAGGCGCCGCCATGCCGGTTGTCGCTGCCCACCACCACATGCCGGTCGCTGGCCGACTTGGCGCCCCAGACGACCATCGGCAGGCCGAGCTTGTCGAATCGGCGCACCGCATCCTCGCGCTCACCCTGGCCGAGCAGGATCACCCCGTCTGCCCCGCGAACCGCAGCGGCGTCAGCGCCTTCGCGCGTCGTCAGCAGGACGCTGTAGCCCGAAGATGTCAGCTCCTGGGATATGCCGCCCAGCAGCGTCAGCGGATACGGATCCCACATGGTGCGGTCACTGCTCGGCTGCATCTCGACGATCACCGCCACGGTATGGCTGCGCCGCAGACGCAGGTTGCGTGCGTTGACATTGAGCTTGTAGCCGTGCTCGCGCGCCAGACGCTGCACCCGCTCACGCGTCCTCGCGCTGACCAGGGGGCTGTCGGCCAGGGCACGGGAAACGGTGATCTTCGATACCCCCGCCAGCACGGCCAGGTCCGCCATGGTCAGGCCGTCGCGTGGCAGCCCGGACGTCTTCTTGCGGCTTCGCGTCACGTGTCTCAAGCCCCGCTGTATGCGCATCATGCCTATGTCCCTTGCCAGTATTACCGCTCCACCGGTCATCGTCCATCACCGGATCGCAGCGCGTTGACGCGGGAAATCCGCAGGATCGGACAATCCACGCGGCATTGATACCGATATCTTGATATCGATATCATTCAGTCGTATGCTCTCTCTGCTCCAGGCATGCGAACTCACGATTCAAGGGGATCACCGCCACCATGCATGACGCAGTGTTGTCCAACGGACCCAGGGCGCAGCAACCTGCGTCGAGCGCGATCGATCCGTGGCGCTTTGTACGTCGCGGCACGGATCGCTCCGGCATGATGCGGGACGAAAGCCTGTTTGCACTTGCCAATGGCCAGCTCGGGGTACGCGGAGGACTCGAAGAGTGCCCGGGATCCAGCCATGCCAGTTTCATGGCCTCGGTGTGGGAGCGCACGCCCATCGAGTACCACGAACGCTTCCCCGGCTTTGCACGGCACAGCGATACCCGCATTCCGGTTGTCGACGGCATTGGCATCGAAATTCAACTGGACGGCGTTGCGCTGGATCTTGAACAGGGCGAGTGGCTTGCCTTCGAACGCTGCCTGGATCTACGCAATGGCTGTTACCGGCGGACCCTGCGCTGGCGTTCACCCGGCGGAACGACCCTGGACATCGAAGCCGAGCGCCTGGTCCCCCTGGAACACCCTGCGTTGCTCGCCATTCGCTATCGCGTACGCAGCATCGACCATTCCGGGCAACTGCGCCTGTGTTCGCGCCTGGACGGTGCCCGCCACGCAGCGGCGCAGGGCGACGACCCGCGCATTGGCGCCCGGATGCAGGGCGGGCTGTCCATTGTCGCCACCGGGATCCGTGGTGACCGTGCCTGGATGGAGCAAACCACCCGATACAGCGGTATCCGGGTGGCCTGTGCGCAAAGTCACGGGCAGCCCATGTCGCAGGACGGGGAAACCCGCCCGGAAGCGACGGTCACGCAGTGCCTGGACGCCGCGCTCGAACCGGGCCGGTCCGTCGAGCTGTGCAAGTACGTGGCCTATGCCTGGTCCCGGCCGGGCTCTGGCGAACAGAACCCGGAACTTGTCGAGACCGCCCTGGCACGTTCGGAAAAGGCGCGCAAAGAGGGGTTCGATGCACTTTTGCAGCAGCAGGCCGATACGCTCGGGCAATTCTGGGATGCCGCCGACCTGCAAATCCAGGGCGACCCGGTTACCGAACAGGCCTTGCGACTGAACCTGTTCCATGTGATGCAGTCGACCAGCCGCGACGGCAGCGGCAGTGCGGCAGCCAAGGGACTCACTGGCGAAGGCTACGAGGGGCACTACTTCTGGGATGCCGAGGCATTCATGCTCCCCGCCCTGCTTGCGACAGATCCGGCACGGGCCCGCAACATGCTCGAGTACCGGTATCGCATCCTCGACGCGGCACGCGCACACGCACGCGAGATGAACCATGGACGCGGCGCACTGTATGCCTGGCGCACCCTGGGCGGCGATGAATGCTCGGCCTATTTCCCCAGTGGCTCGGCGCAGTATCACATCAATGCCGCCGTGGCCTGGGCGCTGCAAAGCTACGTCGAAGCCAGCGGGGATGAGGATTTCCTTGCCGACATGGGCGCCGAAATCCTGTTCGAGACCGCGCGCCTGTGGCTGGATGTGGGTTCCTACAATCCGCGCCGCGGTGATGCATTTTGCATCTGTGGCGTGACCGGGCCGGACGAATACACCGCACTGGTCGACAACAACCACTACACCAACCGCATGGCACAACGCCACCTTGGCTATGCAGCCAGTGTCGCGCACTGGCTGGCCGATTCGCGTCCCGCGGTCTACGACAATCTGGTGCGTCGCATAGGCCTCGAGCCCGACGAACCGGTCCGCTGGCGCCAGGCCGCCGAGGCCATGTACCTGCCCGTCGACCCGCAGACCGGCGTGTTCCCGCAGGACGACACCTTCCTCGATCGACCGCGTCTGCCCATTCGCGGCGCGTTCAACGGCAAACACCCCTTGCTGCTGCGCATGCATCCGCTCACGCTGTACCGGCATCAGGTGTGCAAGCAGGCAGACGTGGTGCTGGCCATGGTGCTCGCCGGCGAGAACGTCGACCCCGGGTGCAAGCGGCGCAACCTCGATTACTACGAATCGGTCACGGTGCACGACTCGACCCTGTCCGCGGCCAGCTTCGGCGTGCTGGCCGCCGAGGTCGGCGACATGGACCGGGCCTGGCGGTATTTCATCGACGGTCTGCGCGTGGACCTGGACGACCTGCACGGCAACACCGCGCACGGCGTGCACCTGGCATCGATGGCTGGCAGCTGGCAGGTCCTGGCCTGGGGTTTCGGCGGCCTGCGCATCCGCCCCACCCACCCGGCCTTCGCGCCGCGCCTTCCGCGTGCCTGGGACGCTTATCGATTCGGTCTGCGATGGCGCGATGCGCGCTTGCGGATCGAGGTCGACACCCATGGCGCGCACTACACCCTCATGCAGGGCGTTTCACTGCGTATCGAACACGACGGACAACGGATCGACCTGAAACCCGGCCAGACCGTATCGCGTGCGCTGGCTGCCGGCACAGCGAACAGCAAACGGACATTCCCCAGACCATTCCGTGGCATTGCATTCGATCTCGACGGTGTACTGGCAGACACGGCAAGCGTGCACGAGGCCGCTTGGCGCAGGCTCGCCAGTGAAATCGGCGTACCGCTGGCCGACAACATCGGCGAGCGGCTCAAGGGCGTGGACCGCCGCGCCTCACTGGACATCGTGCTGGAACAGGCCACGCGCCATTTCGACGAAGACGAGCGCGCACGACTGGCCGCACGCAAGAACGAGTACTACCGCGACTGCATTGCGCAGTTCGGGCCGGATCACCTGCTTCCGGGTGCCCGCGAAGTCCTGATGTCGGTACGCGATGCCGGCATCAGGACAGCGCTTGCCTCGGCCAGCCGCAATGCACCCCTGCTGCTGGAACGACTGGGCATCACCGACCTGTTCGATTACGTGGTCGATGCCAATCGCATCCGCTGTTCCAAGCCGGACCCGGAAATCTACCTCGCTGCAGCTGCCGGACTCGGCCTCGCAGCCGCCGACTGCATCGGCATCGAGGACGCAGCTGCCGGCATCGCCAGCATCCGCGCAGCAGGCATGGCAGCCGTGGGCATCGGCGATGCCGCATCGCTGGCCGCTGCCGATGCCGTCATACCCGACATCCGCGCATTCGATCCTGGAGTGTTCTGGCAACCCCGCGATGCGGGCGCGCCATCGTGACCGGATTCACCCTGTACCACCACACACAACAAAACCCATGGGGAGGCAAAACCATGAAACACCCGAACCGCTTGACACAACTGGCCCTGTGCACGGCCATCGTGACAGCCCTCGCAGTCACGCCGGTACTCGCACAGACTCCCACGCAAGGAAAGCCAACATCCTCGACAACAGCCCGAAAGGCATCGCAACAGAACCCGAATGCAAAAACCACGCAGACCCTGCAACAGGTCGTGGTGACAGGTGCACCAACCTTTGCCGGCGTGACCCGCCTGCAGGCCAGTTTCGCAATCACCACCGCCAACCAGGCCGAAATCCAGCAGGCCAACCCGTCCAGCGCCGCGGACATCCTGAAGATCGTTCCCGGGGTCTGGGCCGAGACCAGCGGCGGCCAGACCGGCGCCAACATCGAACTGGCCGGTTTTCCGGGCGGTGGCGACGCGCCCTATGTGACGTTCTCCATCGACGGTTCACCGGTGTATCCGGTACCGACGCTGTCCTTCATGGCCAATGGCTCGCTGTTCCGCATCGATGACACGGTCGAGCGCGTCGAGGTGCTGCAGGGCGGCCCATCGACCATCTTCAGCAACGGCCAGATCGGCGCCACAGCCAACTTCATCCTGCGCCAGGGCACCGACAAACCGACCGGCAGCATCGCCATGACGGTGGGCTCGGAAGGGCGCTACCGCGTCGATGGCTTCTACGGCGGCAAGCTTTCACGCAACTGGTACTTCAGCATCGGTGGCTTCTACCGTACCGACAACGGTATCCGCGACCCGCAGTTCCCGGCCAATGAAGGCGGCCAGCTCACCGCTACCCTGTCGCGCAATTTCGACAATGGCGACATCATGTTCTATGCGCGGGCACTCAACGACAAGAACCTGTTCATCACCGATGTGCCCCTGCAGGTGAGCCCCGACGGCAAGAATGTATCGGCCTTCCCCGGATTCAACCCCCTGACCGGCACGTTTGCCGGCAACCAGTTGCGCTCGGTGAACATCCAGGTCTCTCCGGGCAACCCGCCCGGCACCATCAACGGCAACCTGGCCGACGGCCGCGGAAGCCACATCCACATGTTCGGGTCCAATCTCGACCTGTACTTCGACAACGGCTGGTCACTGAGCAACAAGTTCAACCTGACCAGCGGCCACATGCCGACCAACGCGCTGTTCAACAACTTCGCGCCCGAATCGTTCAGCACCTTCCTGAACGACCAGATCGCGTCCACCAACAGCGACCCGGCGATTGTTGCCGCCGCAGGCGGTCCGGCCACCGGCGGCAGCGGCACTTACGTGGTCGGTGGCGGTGCGGTGAGTCCGAACCAGTCGGTGGCTTCGTTGGGTTTCTGGATCGTCGACAAGAAGATCCAGTCGTTCTCCGATGAAACCCGCCTCGGTATTCCCCTCAGTGACAACAATACCCTCACCGTGGGCACGTACCTGGCCAGCTATTCCTCGAACGACCAGTGGTACCTGGGCAATAACATGCTGGTCACTGCCACCCCGCATGCGAAACTGATCAACGTGACGCTGAACAACGGTGCCCAGCTTACGCGCAACGGCTTCCTCGGCGGCCCGTTCTATGCGCTGACGGAGAACTGGAGCGGCCGCAACATCGCCGCCTTCCTGTCCGACCAGTGGACGCTCGGCGCCTGGACACTGGATGCCGGCTGGCGCATCGAGCACCAGCGTGCGAACGGCTCGGTGTCCAACGACACCAGCATGGACCTGGATGGCAACCCGCTGACCGTCTACAACAACCATACCGCGGTCGAAAACGGCTCGTTCACGCCGATCACCTATGCCCACTGGCATGGTTCCTGGACAGTGGGCGCCAACTACGAGATCAACCCGGACATGAGCGTGTACGCCCGGGTCAACGAGGGCCCGCACTTCCCCGGGTTCGACGACCTGCGCAGCGGCCAAACCAACGTGCAGACCGTGAAGAATTTCGAGGTCGGCTACAAGTACCAGAGCCCCGTGTTCTACACCAGCGTGAGTGTGTTCCGTCGCATCTTCAACGGCGTGCCGTACCAGCAGTTCACTGCCAGCGGGCAGAACATCACCAGCATCTACGGCGCAAGTTCCCGTGGCGTGAACTTCACCGGGCGCTACAGCCCGACGCAGAACCTCTCGTTCAATCTCACCGGCAACTGGCAGCACAGCGTGTACGCCCACTACTCTTCGGCCGCCGTGGGCACCTCGCCGGGATTCAACTACAACGGCAACATCCTGCAGCGTCAGCCGCGACTGCAGTTCCGCTTCACGCCGAACTACGACATGCCGACCAGCTGGGGTGACCTGAACATGTTCTTCACCTACACCCACGTCGGGTTCCGCTACTCGGACATCGGCAATTCCCAGCCGTTGCCGGCGTACTACACGCTGGGAGCTGGCATTGTGGCCAATGTCGGCAAGCACCTTCAGTTCCGCCTGCAAGGCAGCAACCTGACCAACCAGATCGGCCTTACCGAAGGCAATGCACGCGTGACCAATTCAGGCATCGTGAACGGCCTGGAGATGGCGCGGCCGATCTTCGGACGGGAGGTGTTTGCGCAAATCAAGTACAAGCTGTAATGGCGTATGCCGCCGCTCCGGACGGGCCCGGCCCTTCGGAGCGGCGGTCCTCATCCAGGCCCGAATCCGTCCTGCACTCCGATGCAACGATGCGCAAGTTTCCGCTCTGCAGCCTTCTCTTCCTGATCGCACTTGCCCTGCCACCCGCGGGACAGGCCGCGCCACCCGATGCCAGCTTCAGGCTTACCGCGCATTTCAGCCAGCTTGCAAACTATTTCCCGACCTATCTCGCCAACGGCTACGTTTCAACGTTCAGTTCACCACGCGGCGCCGAGCCTGACTACAGCTACATGGTCGCGCTCATGGACTACACCCGCGGCGACATATCACGCCCGGCGGCCGTGCCCGGCTGGAGCGAGATCGACTACAACCCGGGTGGAGCCTGGCTCAATGCCACGCCGCTCAACCGCAGGTTCTTCTCGGGCTATTCACAGACGCTGGACATGCGGGACGGTACCCTGGCCACCCGTTACCGCTTCGACTATGGCCCGCGGTCGACGGATGTCGAGGTTGTCACGTTCGTCAGCCAGGCCGATCCGCACCTGGCCGCCACGCGCATCGTCCTGACCCCTCATTTCGATGGCACCGTACGACTGCGTTTCCCTGTTCGCCTGTGGTCGGATCACCAGCCGCGCTTTCCGATCGCACGCATGAGTGGCCATCAAATGCGCGATGCGGTCATCGCCAGCGGGCAGAACCTGCTGGACAAACCCGTGCCCACCGCCGACCGCGCACCGATCTGGTATCCAGGGTACATCCGGGCAACCTCGAGGGGCGTGGATCTGGAAGACCATACGCTCTGGCTGGATGGAAGGGCCGTTCGAGGGCTGCACATGGCCGAAGCCGTGGCCCTCGCCCTGCCGCCCGGCCTGGTGCGAACCGGAGAAAGCAAGCAAGAGGGCCCGTACAAGCTATCAATCAACCTCACGATCCGCGTCCACAAAGGCGTGCACTACACATTCACCAAGTACGCCGCCCTGTCACGGAAAGGCTGGGGCACAAACGCCGCCAGCGACCGTGCACTGGCCCGCAAGGCGCGACGCGAGGGCTTCGACGCCCTGCTCGCAAGGCATGTCGCGGCGTGGCACCGCCTGTGGCGTTCGGACATCGTGGTCAAGGGCAGCCCCAAGGTGCAAAGGGCCCTGCATTCGGATCTGTATTACCTGCTCTCCAATACCACCGAAGGCACGTCATGGGCCATGGGAGCTTGCGCGCTGACTCCCAACTATGCGGGCCATGTGTTCTGGGACAGCGACTCATGGGTATTCCCCGCCCTGCTGCTGCTGCATCCGGAGCGGGCACGGTCTATCGTGATGTTCCGTTCGCGAACGCTTCCCGCCGCTCGCCGCCAGGCCGAACACGCGGGTTACCCGGGCGCCATGTACCCGTGGGAATCGGATCCCGAGAAGGGTACCGATGTGGTCCCGGCCTTCGCTTCGGGCGTTCGGCGGGAAATCCATCTCGATGCCGATATCGCGATCGCGCAATGGCAGTACTACCTGGCGACCGGTGACAAGGCATGGCTCAAACGGTACGGTTGGCCGGTCATCCACAACCTCGCCCGTTTCTGGACCCGGCGAGTGACATGGAACAAGGTCCGTCGCCGTTATGAAATCCTGCACGTGACCTCGCCCGACGAGGCCTACGACGACGTGAACAACGACAGTTTCACCAATGCCGCGGCGCGCAAGGCCCTCGATATTGCCATCAAGGCCGCTGCCGTGGTCGATGCGCGTCCCGACCCTCGCTGGCGCGAGATTGCAGCGAAGATGTACATCCCCTTCGACCGCAAGCACCAGCACCATCTGGATTTCGACCCGTCGGTGCCCCATGACAGGATCACCTGGATGGGCTCCTCGGTGGTCTGGCTGATGTACCCGAACCTGGACCTGCCCATGTCGCACAAGGTGCGCCGCAACGACTTCCGTTTCCAGCTGCGGGAACTGAAGACACATGGCGACGACCCGAACGAGATGATGATGGTCATGATGGCGGTCGGGGCCGCAGAACTGGGTGACAGCGAAATGGCCGGGGCATGGATCAGGCGCAATATCGCCGGTTTCCTGAAACCGCCCTTCCAGGTACGCACCGAAACCGTGGCCAACAATGCAGGCTACATCCTGGCGACCTCGGCCGGATTCGTGCAGAGCTTCGTCTACGGCCTGACCGGCCTGCGCATCGAACACGGCGGTCTGGTGCGTGTCTATCCCCCGGTGCTTCCGCGCAGCTGGCAATCGGTCACCCTGCGCAACGTGGCCTGGCACGGCCAGCGTTTCGATATCGTCATTGACCGTGATGCTGGCGGACACGTGCGCCTGAAGGGTCTTCCGCCTGGCATGGATCCACCCTGACATCCCTGCGATGGCGCCCAGGCAGACATGGATGTCAGTCCATGCATTCATGGGTCTCGATATCTGCTTTGCTCAAGTCCTGTGCGCAGAGTATCTTTGCAACAACGGTAGCGACTGCGAAGCACCATGAGCAAACAGAGCGTCCTGATCGTCGATGACGAACGTGACATTCGTGAACTGCTGACCATCACACTCGGACGCATGGATCTCCATGTGGATGCCGCCAGCAATGTGGCCGAAGCGCGCCAGTTGCTGGAGGAAAATACCTACGACCTCTGCTTTACCGACATGCGCCTGCCGGACGGTTCCGGCCAGGAACTTATCGAACTGATCGCCGAACGCTACGCAGACATGCCGGTGGCCATGATCACCGCCTACGGCAATGTCGACGCTGCGGTCGATGCGCTCAAGGCAGGCGCCTTCGACTTCGTGTCCAAACCGGTCGACATCAAGGTGCTGCGCAGCTTGGTGCAGACGGCGCTGAAACTGTCGGCCGAACGCCGGTCCAATACCGACGACGAGGCGCCGATCAGCACTCGCCTGATCGGTTCTTCACAGGCCATGCAACTGGTGCGCAAGACCATCGCCAAACTGGCGCGCAGCCAAGCGCCGGTCTACATCAGCGGCGAATCGGGTACCGGCAAGGAGCTTGTCGCACGCCTGATCCACGAACAGGGGCCTAGGGCCAACGAGGCTTTCGTGCCGGTCAATTGCGGCGCAATACCGTCGGAACTGATGGAAAGCGAGTTCTTCGGCCACAAGAAGGGCAGCTTCACTGGTGCGCATGCCGACAAGGAGGGTCTGTTCCAGGCGGCCAATGGCGGCACCCTGTTCCTCGACGAAGTCGCCGAACTCCCCTTGCACATGCAGGTCAAGCTGCTGCGCGTGATCCAGGAAAAGGCGGTTCGTCCGGTGGGTGGCCGGGGCGAGATACCGGTCGACGTGCGCATCCTGTCGGCCACCCACAAGAACCTGTCCAGCCTGGTCGAACAGGGCCAGTTCCGCCAGGACCTGTTCTACCGCATCAATGTCATCGAATTGCAGATCCCTCCCCTGCGTGATCGCGACGACGACGTGCGCGAACTGACCGAAGTGCTCCTGGACAGGCTGGCCCGGAACGGCGAAGGTACCCGGGTCAAATTGACCGGGGATGCCCTGGCCACGCTGCGCGAATACAGCTTTCCCGGCAATGTGCGCGAACTGGAGAACATTCTGGAACGCGCGCTGGCCATGTGCGAGAACGACACCGTGACCCCCGATGACCTGATGCTGCCCGAACAGACCCTTCGCGCACCATCCTCGCCGCCGGCCACGCCTTCCGCTTCATCCGAAGCAGGCACCGCGCCAGGCATGCCGCACAACAGCGACCAGCCGCTGGATGACTACATCTCCAACCTGGAGCGCGAAGCGATCCTGAAGGCACTGGAGGAAACGCGCTACAACAAGACCGCAGCCGCCCGCAAGCTCGGCATCACCTTCCGCGCCCTGCGCTACAAGCTGAAAAAACTCGATATCGATTGAGCATGCACTCCATGGAGCGGTTACCCGCCCTGGGCTCGGGGGCAGGAGCGTCGGCGCGACCGAAGTCCGTCCGTAGCGGCGACCTTGCATGCTGCGGGTGTACTGTCGCAAGACCAGCCAAAAAAGGAGACCCTGCTCAAGCACGGCCTCCTTCCGGGTATGCGCCAGTCAAGGAAATTGTCTAGAACGGTACGTCGTCGTCGACGAAGTCACCATTGTTGCCCGGCGCTGCAGGCGCCGGATTGCCCTGGGATGCCGGGGCTGCCGAGGACGGCTGCTGCCGGCCACGGAATCCGCCGCCGCCCCCGCCACCGCCCATCTCGCCGCCGCCGAGCATCTGCATCTCGTTGGCGATGATTTCGGTGGAATAACGCTCGATGCCGTCCTTGCCGGTGTACTTGTCGGTGCGCAGCGAACCCTCGATGTACACCTGCCGTCCCTTCTTCAGGTATTCGGCTGCGATCTCGGCCAACCGGCCGAACATCTTGACCCGGTGCCATTCGGTACGTTCCTGTTTCTGGCCCGTCTGCTTGTCCGTCCACTGCTCGGACGTGGCCACGCTCAAGGAGGTGATGGGTGTGCCGCTGGCGGTGTAGCGCGTCTCCGGATCCGCACCCAGATTGCCGACAACGATGACCTTGTTGATGCCGCGTGCCATGGATATTCCCTCATTAGAATCGCGGTGGAGCACAATGAAAAGTGATGCTATCACAGGCACATCCGGCACAGAGAGGATGACACTGCGCACCATTGTCATCCTGGACCGGATACGGACGTAGGCTGATTCCATCCGAACGCCTCATCTGACTGACATCACCTAAAACCGGACGCTACAGCATGAATTTGACCTGCATCAGTACCCGCATGCGGCAATAGCACGATAATGGACTTGTTGTTTCGATGTTCATCATGCCTGCCGATCTGGCAGTTCCACCCCATCATGCGGCGCGCAAACTGCCTGTAGTCGGCACGCAGACCATGCCCACCGCGCTGTTTGCCTGATCTGTCGGTGTACCAAACCATGACATATCACGATTTGCGCACATTTCTCGACAGCCTCGAACGCACTGGGCACTTGGTGCGGGTGCAGTCAGCTGTCGACCCGTATCTGGAATCGACAGCACTGTGCCACCGGGCATTGAAGGAACAGGGCCCCGCGTTGTTGATGGAGTCCCCGGTGGGTTCAGACCACGCTATCCTCGGCAACCTGTTCGGTCACCGGCACAGGATCGAGATGGTATTGGCTGACCGCCCTCTGGCCAGTCTGCGCGAACTCGGTACCCTGCTGGCATCCCTTAAAGAACCACGTTGGCCCTCGAACGTGCGTCAGATGTTGCAGGTATGGCCAGAGCTGGCCCAATTGGCACATGTGGCTCCGCGCAAGGTCGGTCATGCCGACTTCGAGCACGAGACGTTGCGGGGGGATGAAATCGATCTCTCGTGCCTGCCGATACAGCACTGCTGGCCCGGAGATGCCGGCAAACTGATCACCTTTGGTCTGGTAGTGACCCGCGGCACCCGCAAGGAACGACAAAACGTGGCCATCTACCGCCAGCAGGTTATCGCACCCAACCGGGTGATCATGCGCTGGCTGCCACACCGTGGAGGTGCCTTGGACTTTGCCGACTGGCGAGCAGCCCACCCCCAGCACCCGTTTCCCGTACTGGTGGCGATCGGCTCCGACCCGGCAACCATGCTGGCTGCCGTGGCACCGGTACCTGACACGCTGTCTGAATACGAATTTGCCGGCCTGCTCCGCGGCCAGCGCACCCGTCTCTGGCACAGCGCCCTGACTGGACTTGACGCTCCATCCGGAGCGGAGATCCTGCTCGAGGGGTTCATCCACCCCGGGGATACCGCTCTGGAAGGACCATTCGGCGACCATACTGGTTATTACAACGCACAGGACCATTTCCCTGTCCTTACCATCGAGCGCATGCGCCTGCGCAAGGGGGCCATCTACCACGGCAGCTACATGGGTCGCGCACCTGAAGATGAACCCTCGGTACTGGCCATGGCTCTAAACGAAGTCTACGTACCGATACTGCAGAAAGTTTTCCCGGAAATTGTCGACTTCTACCTTCCCCCTGAAGCCTGCTCGTACCGAGTAGCCGTAATCTCCATCCATAAACAGTATGCGGGCCATGCCCGACGCGTCATGATGGGCGTGTGGTCGTACCTTCGGCAGTTCACGTATACCAAGTTCGTCATTATCACTGACGATGACATCGACGTCCGCGACTGGTCCCAGGTCATCTGGGCCGTAGCTACACGCGTTGACCCGGCGCGAGACAGCCTGCTGATCGAGAATACACCAATCGATTATCTCGATTTCGCCAGTCCGGAACCGGGAATCGGCTCCAAGCTAGGGTTGGACGCTACCCACAAGTGGCCAGGTGAGACGCGGCGGACCTGGAGCCGCCCGATCGTACCCGATGCCAAAGTTGCACGGCGCGTAGACATGTTATGGAACTCGCTGACCATGGATGTCACCCGAGCAGAACGTGCACCTGCAGACCGGTGAATCCGATCATTCCGTCCCGCAATTGACTCAGATCAGAACAGCGCAACGGCGCAAGTGTCACTATGAGCGGCGTACACATGCCCGGAGCACCCCCATGCAACTGGTCTGTCCCGCTGGAAACCTGCCAGCCCTGCGCGCGGCTGTCGATGCTGGTGCGGATGCCGTCTATGCCGGTTTTCGCGATCAGACCAATGCGCGCGCCTTTCCAGGCCTGAACTTCAGCGACAATGAACTGCGCGACGGCATCGCATATGCCCATGCTCATTCCCGCAAGGTGTTCCTAGCGCTTAACACCTACCCGGACAGCACCCGCCTGACCCACTGGCACACCGCAGTCGACAAGGCATCCGAGAGTGGCTGCGACGCGATCATAGCGGCAGACATGGCCGTCCTCGACTATGCCGCCCGTACACACCCGCAATTGCCCAGGCATCTCTCTGTGCAGGGCTCGGCAACTACGGGGCCTGCGCTTCGCTATATGCACGAGCGGTTCGGCATAGCCCGAGCCGTGTTGCCCCGTGTGCTGTCCATCCAGCAGGTCGAGCGTCTGTGCGAGCGCGCTCCTGTACCACTGGAGGTGTTTGCCTTCGGCAGCTTGTGCATCATGGTCGAAGGCCGTTGCCAACTGTCCAGCTACGTCACAGGCGCATCACCCAATCGTCACGGGGTATGTTCCCCGGCGCGCTTCGTGCGCTGGGAAGAACAGGACGATGGGCGACGCACAGTGCGACTGAACAACGTGCTGATTGACCGCTTCGAGCCAGCCGAACCAGCTGGATATCCGACAGTATGCAAGGGGCGTTTCCAGGTTGCCGGGGAAATTCACCATGCGCTTGAGGAACCGACCAGCCTGAATACGCTCGATCTGCTGCCACGCTTGATCAAGGCGGGTGTGGCTGCACTGAAGATCGAAGGCCGCCAGCGTGGAGTGGCCTATGTGACATCGGTCACCCGCACTTGGCGTGACGCGCTGGACCGATATCGGGAAGATCCGGACAACTGGCAGCCCGACCCACGCTTGCAACGCACACTTGCCGCCCATGCCGAGGGCCACCAGACCACGCTCGGACCCTATCACCGTCGTTGGCACTAATCACATGGACACCATGAAACTTAGCCTTGGCCCATTGCAGTACTTCTGGCCCCGCGAAAAGGTGCTGGCGTTCTATCGTCAGGCCACACAATGGCCGCTGGACGTGATCTACCTGGGTGAAACAGTTTGCAGCAAGCGCCGTGAACTGCGCACGCGTGACTGGATTTCATTGGCGGCGGAAATTGCCGGTAGCGGCAAACAGGTGGTGCTCTCCACACTGGCGTTGATCGAGGCCGAATCCGAACTCGGTGCGCTGCGACGCCTGATTGAGGAAGGAGGCCTGTGGATCGAAGCCAACGACCTGTCCGCGGTGCAGTTGTGTCGCGAACGTGACGTGCCCTTCGTGGGCGGTCCCACGCTCAACGTCTATAGCCACACGACGCTTGCCATGCTGATCGAGGATGGCCTGCTACGCTGGGTCCCCGGAATCGAGCAGGGGTACACTCTCCTGCATGAACTGAAGGAAGCAATGCACGAGCACGCCCTTCCGATGCCTGAGCTGGAGGTCATCGCCTACGGCCGTCTCCCCTTGGCCTACTCGGCGCGCTGCTTCACCGCACGCGCACTGGACTTGGGCAAGGATGAGTGCGGATTTCGCTGTCTCGAATTTCCCGACGGTCTACCGCTGGCAACCCGTGAGGGTCAGCCCTTCCTGCGCATCAACGGTATCCAGGTACAGAGCGAGGACATCACTGACCTGAGTCCTGAGCTGTCAGAACTTCGTGCACTTGGCGTGAACCTGCTGCGCCTGTATCCGCAAAACGGTGACATGAGCGAAGTGGTCACGCATTTCGACCATCTGCGCCAGGCCCGAGAATCCGTCACCCCCATCGGAACGCGCAATGGCTACTGGCACGGTGAACCCGGCATGCTTCTGGATACCCCACCCCGAGAGGCCTGATGAACTGTCCCCGACATTCCGTATGCCGATCCAAGGCGATGGCTGCGAAAACTACTGCCGAGCCAAGGCACATGACAACGTAGCGATAATTCGCAGAACGCTCACCAGGCGTACAGCAGTATCGCAATGAAATGGCAGGCGGTACCGGCCAGCACGAACAAATGCCAGATGAAATGGCCGTATCGCAACCGATCATCCAGCGCGTAGAAAACCACGCCTACGGTGTAGGCCAAGCCACCCGCAAACAGCCAAAGCAGTCCGGCACCTGCCATGTGCAGCCACAACGGGCGAACGGCAATTATCACCAGCCAGCCCATGGCGACATACATCCATGTGGAAAAACGCGAAAACCGTAATCCCGGCATGGACTTGAACACCAGCCCGGTAAGAGCCAGACCCCAAATGACTCCGAGCAGACTCCAACCCCAACCACCGCGCAACACACCGAGCGCAATCGGCGTGTAGGTACCGGCGATCAGCAGATAGATCGCTGCATGATCCATCATTCGCAGCCACCGCTTTATTATCCGTTGTGGCATGGCGTGATATAGCGTGGAGGCAAGGTACAGCAGAATCGTGCTCGAGCCGAAGACCGCAGCGCCAGCAACATCTATCGCACCACCGACATGTGCCGCATGCAGCAGCAATACCGGTAGTCCCGCCAAGGCCAAGAGCAGGCCCAGACCGTGACTGATGGTGTTGGCAATTTCTTCGCCCTGCGTCTGTTCGCGCACCTGACCGGGCATGGTCTGGAAGTCGATTCCACCCATTGGCGAGCCGGAGTCCGGAGACAGGTTCACGTTACACTCGCGCGAAGACCAAGCTGGCATTGGTACCGCCGAAACCGAAGCTGTTGGACATCACCACATTCACTTGTGCCTCGCGTGAGGTGCGCAATATGGGGAAGCTTCCCGCCTGCGGGTCCAGATCAGTGATGTTCGCCGACCCAGCCATGAATCCGTCACGCATCATGAGCAGGCTGTAAATGGCTTCATGTACGCTGGCCGCACCCAGCGAATGCCCAGTCAGCGCCTTGGTCGATGACATCGGCGGCATATCCGCGCCGAATACCTCGCGTACGGCCGCCAGCTCCACCAGATCACCCGCCGGTGTGGCCGTACCGTGGGTATTGAGGTAATCCACGGGCACATCCAGTGATTGCATGGCCATACGCATGCACCGCACTGCGCCCTCTCCGGAAGGCGCCACCATGCCGGCCCCGTCCGAAGTCACGCCGTAGCCGGCAAGCTCGGCGTGGATGCGAGCACCGCGTGCCTTTGCATGTTCATAATCTTCCAATACCAGCATGCCGCCACCACCCGCGATGACAAACCCGTCGCGATGGGAATCATAGGGGCGTGAAGCCGACTGCGGATTCTCGTTGCCGACACTGGCCAATGCACCCATAGCGTCGAATTGCGCTGTCATGCCCCAGTGCACTTCCTCACCGCCCCCGGCAAAGACCAAATCTTGGGCACCATGGCGAATCAGATCCGCAGCGGCACCGATGCAATGCGCAGAAGTTGCACAGGCAGCCGAGATGGAATAACTGAGTCCGAGGATGCCGAACGCAGTGGCCAGCGTGGCCGACACCGTGGAGCACATCGTGCGCGGCACCATGTACGGCCCGACCTTGCGTATCCCCTTTTCCCGCATCAGATCGGCAGTCGCGATTTGCCACTGCGCCGAGCCGCCGCCGGACCCGGCGATCACACCCGTGCGCGGGTGACGAATCTGCTCCAGCATCAATCCTGCATCGGCGATCGCATTGCGCATGGCGACATAGGCATAGGCCGCCGCGTCACCCATGAACCGCTTGAGCTTGCGGTCGATGGATGCCTCCAAATCGATACCCGGCACACCCGCGACCTGACTGCGCAAACCGAGCGCCGCATACTCGGGCATGAAACGGATACCGCTGCAGGCGTTGCGCAATGCATCGGATACGGTATCGGCCAACGTACCCAGACAGGACACGATGCCAACCCCGGTGACCACCACTCTACGCATCAGAAGGACTCCATGGACTGGAACAGGCCAACTCGCATGTCTGTGGCTACATAGATCAGCCGATCATCAACAAAGGTTCTGCCATCGGCGATGACCAGCGCAAGCCGGCCGCGCACGACACGACGGATGTCGATTTCATAACGGACCAAGCGGGCACTGGGAAGTACCTGTCCGGTAAATTTAACCTTCCCGACCCCGAGCGCACGACCCCGACCCGGCTCACCCAACCAGGGCAGGAAGAAACCGCTCAATTGCCACATGGCATCGAGCCCAAGACATCCGGGCATCACCGGATCACCCTCGAAATGGCAATTGAAGAACCACAGGTCCGGACAGATATCCAGTTCAGCCTGCAGGACCCCCTTTCCGTACGCGCCACCGTGTTCGTCGATATGCGTGATGCGATCAAACATAAGCATGGGCGGGGAAGGCAAACGGGCGTTTCCGGGGCCGAACAACTCGCCCCGCGCACAAGCAAGCAACTGGGTGTATCCGAATGATGTAGGTCGACTCATGGGGTCTACGCGGGAGGGGACCTGAACAGTCTGGTGGGCTATTGATGCTGCCATCTTGATTCAGGTCAAAAATATGCATGATTCCCCAGTGTGCGCTCAGGGGATGCCGCAGCGCGGCTGAAACCGCCCCCTTACAGGGAACCTCCGATAAAGCTTTTCTTGATCGCACCACGGGCACTTGTTGCGGTATCGGTTCGATAATGAGCACCGAGACTCCGCTCGCGTGCGCATGCAGCCGCGAGCAGGGCGTGTGCGAGTCGTGCCTGCCAGCCGTTCTTGATCCAGGCCTCACATGTGCGCAAGGCTTGTTGCAGCCTAGGCGTCTCGCGTTCCGGACCCGCTGCCTGCCACAACACGACGCGCAGCGCCTGCAGTGTCCTGGGTGGCAAAGTGGTGCCGCGCTCGACCCATCGATACGCGCCGCCACGAGGCATCGACGGATTCAGGCCGGTCAATGCTGTACCCAGACGACGGCCGCACACCACCCCTTCAAGCAGTGAATTGCTGGCCAGCCGATTGGCACCATGCACACCGTTGCAAGCCACCTCGCCCACTGCATACAGTCCGGGGACGCTGGTACGACCGTCCGCATCCACCGCCAAGCCACCCATGTGGAAGTGTGCGACCGGTGATACCGGAATCGGCTGCAGCCGCGGGTCGATGCCTTCGGCCAGACAGGCTTTCAACACCGTGGGAAACCGCCGGGCCCAATCACCCTTCACGCCGGTTGCGTCCAGCCACACGCCGCCATGCTCCCGGTACTCATGCCAGACGCAACGCGCCACCACATCGCGCGGCCCCAGATCGCCCAGCGGATGACGCCCAGTCATCAGCCGCTGTCCAGCGGCCGTGAGAAGGTGAGCACCGGCACCACGCAGGGCTTCGGTGATCAGTGGCAAGCCTTGTGCGCCGACACGGTCCAGCGCGGTAGGATGAAATTGCACGAATTCGAGGTCACGTATTCGTGCGCCGACGGCCATGCCGAGCGCCAGGCCACTGCCATCCGCTCCCGGGGGGTTGCTGCTGCGTTCGAATAATGCGCCGATGCCGCCGGTAGCCAGCACCACCGCGCTGGCTCCGATTTCCTGCTCGTTGCCTTGCAAATCGCGTGTGCGCACGCCACATACGTTACCTTCGCGAACCAACAACGCACCCACGTCCACTTCGCCGCACCATTGGATATGCGGGGCCTCTTGCACACGTTGACGCAATGTCCGAACCAGCACCGCACCAGTGGCATCGCCATCCGCATGCACGATCCGCGCTGCACGGTGGCCACCTTCGCGACCAAGTTGCAAATGCCCAGATATGTCACGATCGAACCCCACACCCTTCGCCTGCAGCCACTTGATGGCCACGGGTGCCTGCGTACAGAGCCAGTGCACCATGGTGGCATCGTTATGCCACGCACCAGCAATAAGGGTATCCCGGGCATGCCGGGCAGGACTGTCAAACGCATCGATAGCGGCGGCTATGCCGCCTTGCGCCAGCACACTGGCAGTATCGCCTGCGTCATTTGCTCGGCACAACAATCGTACTGGTGTCGGTGCCAGCGCCAGCGCCGTAACCATGCCGGCCACGCCGCCGCCGACCACCACTACGGGTGTTCTCTCACACTTCATGCGAACTCACGACGCTCCGTCGCCAGCATCCGTACCAGAGCGCTTCGGGCGCGTTCGATGGTGTCGGCCGGTAGTTCGATCGCGGGTGCCAGGTCGCGAAGACAGGCATAGATTTTCGGCAATGTGATCCGCTGCATGTGCGGGCACAGATGGCACGGTTTGATGAATTCGATGTCCGGAAAACATCCACGCAGGTTGTCCGCCATCGAGCATTCGGTGACCTGATTAGCCCTCTTCCTCAGCCCGGAATCGCATGATTTGCGACGTCTCTAGCGCACCATGGCCCCACGATCCAGCGAGGACAACTCCCATGGCTATGAATGCGATCCAATTTCAATCGGGCAT
>Ga0256829_1000123_pt1 | contig 99325 bp, 101 predicted proteins | sample 131447metaG_FD_185979 | JGI IMG/M metagenome (GOLD analysis project Ga0256829, IMG submission 185979) | Hydrothermal vent microbial communities from Lau Basin, Pacific Ocean - 131-447 | ecosystem: Environmental > Aquatic > Marine > Hydrothermal vents | place: Pacific Ocean: Lau Basin... | reverse complement strand
ATATTGTGTTTTAATTAAAAAAAAACATATAGAACAAACTCCCATAAGGAGCTTGTCCATTAGCAAACTAAGATTATTGATTATCAATAGCGCGATAGAAATACTCAACACTAGCTTTATAAGCAGTGATGTCATCAGTACCAGCGTCAATAACGTAAACTTTACCAGTAGTATCATTTGTGTCATGAGCACATGTATAGATACCTTCGATAGTAATATTACCGTCAGTATCAGTAGAGTATACAACTGCACGTGCTGACATAATGTCACCGTATGGTACAAGTGAAAGAGTAACTTTGTTATCTGAAGAGATAGATAACTCATTATCATATTTATACGTAGGGATTGATTTACTAACAGTATCAGTAGTAGCAGTAAGGTCATCAATACGTGTATTTGTAGCAGCATCAAGAGCTTTAGTACTATTTTCAATTTTCTCTAATGTATCCCAGTCAGTAGAAGCAGCTCCAACAACAGCATCAACTTTATCATTAAGTTGTGTGATAAGTCCGTTAAGGTCTGTATCATCAGCGTTAATGAGGTCAAGAAGCTCTTTAAGTGTATCATATGCTTCTGGAGCACCGTTAATAATACCAGTAATAGCAGTTTGAATTTTGTTATCTACAGAACCAGTAGTAGACGAATCAGCATTAAGTAATGCGATAGCATTTTTGTTATCAGTAACTTGACCATTAAGTAAGTCAGCTACAGCATTATCAGTATATGTTTTAGCATCATTATCACCAGTTACCATATCATTACGTAATGTAGTAATACGAGTATCGATGTCATTCATTGCAGCATCATATGTAACTTTGTTTACTTTAATATTATACAAATCTTGAATATTAGCAGATTGTACAATGTCCTTTCTAAATGTAATTAAACCCATGGTTAATCCTTTATTTTATTTTGTTTTAGCACTATTCCGGTTTATCTTCTATAACGAAATATGAAACCGTCGCAGTACCTTGTATGTCAATGTCATTTAAAAAACATATCAATGTATCTATAGAAAAATTTACATCATCAAAAAACATATATCCTCCATCATTATCTTTAACGACAACTAGATTATTAAGAAAAGGAAATGTATCCATAACATAAGGCTTATTAGATATTTTAAACTCTCCATTAACAACAGTACATTTTTCAGTAACTGGTCTAAAAATAACTTTAGGCGTATATTCTAATCCTCTATCTACTACACTATTAAGTAAATCAGTGATGCGATTACAGTTAAATTTCTTATTAAAATACTCTACTAAACCTACTATATTATAATTACCACTACCTCCATCGAAATATTGCATTAACTCTATTATATCAGTAGCAGTAAAAAACATATCTACTTTTATAGGGTTAAACTTATTTCTACAATCTACTCTAGGTATTGTGTTATTAACTATCATTCGCGTTTCCTTAATATTTAATTCATCAATGAATTTTCTTTTATATTAAAAAAAAAAAGAATATACATATAGGATTAAATCCTATATGCTATTTTTTAATAAAACCATTACCATTACACGTTTTACATTTCATAACGCCATATTTAACTACTACCTTACCGCTACCATTACAGTCTGGACATATAGTATATACGCTATCAGCAACTTGCATCTTAGTACTCCTTAAATTAATTTATTATAATTTATAGTTTTAACAGATTTAGCTATTTTATTAAATAGATTTAATCTGTTATAGTTATATTTCTTATGTGGCAAAATATCAGCACACCATATGTATGCGAATAAAACCTCTCTACCTTTTATCTCTCTAAGTCTACCAGATGTTTGTGTATTAGCAGACGGCGAGTCTACATTAACTGTTTGTATAACAGCTATTAAATTTTCTATATCTATCGCAGTACCGGCAGATGGAATCGTGGAAACTATTATATCTGATTCCTCAAATACGTCATAACTATCTTCCTCTGTATACTTACCTACATTAAAATTACTAAAATCTTTTTTAATTAAATCTACGAATACTTTACACATTTCTACAGTACCCATGAATATAAGCATTTTATCGCCATCTTTTCTACGCTTCATATACATACCAGTCATTAGCGTTTTAACTAGCTCATAATAGTTTAATAATGTCCTCTTATTACGCATGATAGATGCCTCAAAAGTAGGCTGATTGTAACCAAAACCACTTTTAAATCTAATAAACTTCTTATTAAATAATCTATATCGAACAGAGTATACATTAATATACTTATTATAAGGTATTACATTAGATATTCTATTAGATTCTGGAAATAATATATTATGCATACGTTCCATATCTTTATCATTAGTTAATAGTGTAGCAGTTAATCCTATAAGTAATCTAACATTACTAAATAACATTATTTTAAATACATTATGAAACTCTTGATGAGATTCATCATTAAGTACTATAGACGTTCCTAACGTATTAAAAAGATTCTCTGGTACTACTTTGGCATCATACTCTAACTTATTATTAAGATATGCTTTTATAAAAAGACTTATAGTAGTTAATGAAATAATAAATACTTTATACTTCTTAACCTCATGTTTATCATTAACTATTTTATTAAGATTAGTGATACCTTGTATAACACAGATATCTTCCCTATCTAAGTTAGTTAGGAATATAATATCATTAATCCATTTGTCTATATATCTAGGCAGTACTATAATAGAAAATGCTTCTTTATAGTGTACTATAGATTTTACAGATATAAATGTATTATGCGTTACTATATAATCTTTAACTACATATAACTTATCTTTATTATCTACGGCTATACAGACTGCTTCTGCATCTTTACTATACTGTACATTAACTATTTTAAGTTTCTTAGTTATAGGAAAATCATATTCTAAAATAAACTCATCCATAAGAGAGAAATACTTCTTATTACAAATACCCCCTAAACTACGTATCAATAATTGAATATCGTTAGCTAATTCTGAACCACTTACTATTAAACTATTATTATCATTAATAATTTTCTTATTAGTTTTAATAAGCTCATTAAAGAAATATAATTTATTATGGTAAGTAGTGTCTAATATTTTTTTAGGTATAGTATTAATAATGCCTTTTTTAATTCTGTTAATATATAGCTTAAGCTCTTCTTCACTTACTCTATTTTCATTAACTATAGGCGTCATTAAATCAATATGATACTCTATCCCTACTTTTAACCCTTTAAGTATTTCAGCAGTATCTATAGTATGTTTGATGTCGTTTATATATACTGTCCATAAATGTTCTAATCCAGCTTCTACGTTTCTACCATCTTCAAATGTTACAGTATATAAAGATTTAATACCTTGTGGGTATACTCCTATTACTTTAGTCTCTAAACCATCATTACCTATTACTAAATCACCTACCTTTACATTACCTATCTTACGCCAGCCATATTTAGTTTTTATAGGTGTATCAACATTTAAAAACTTACCCATACCTGCTTGTAAATCTACTAACGTATTATGCTTATCCCATAACTTAATCTTATTAATATACTCAGCTTGATACGGTCTAGGTGTTAATATACTATTAGCAGCTATTTTTATCTTCCTACCAGAAAAAGGTTTATGTTCAATTATTTCAATATCATCCTGATTAACTCCATTAAAAGTTAAATACTTTAATAATTTATCTAATATGTTTATAGGATATCTTATAATATTTCTACTATAAGGATTCTCACTATTCTCAGTTTCTATTATATAAAAATGTTTATCTACTTTAGGTACTAATTTACCAGTACCCCATTTACCATGTTTCTCCATAACTAACTTATTAGTTTTTAAATTATTATTAAAATCATGTAGTTTAAAAATAAGTTTAGAGAAATTAATGGCAGTCACAGTGAAATACTGTGAATATGTATTTATTTTAATCATCATCTCATTCCTTTTTAATATTCATCATTAAAAAAATATAGTAGTAAAAGTTGCAGGAATTAACCTACAACCTTTAAATTAATTTAATTAATGTGTGTTTTATCTGTTTGTTAAGTATTGTAAAAATTGTATATACGTTAACACCTGTTATAGTAGATAACTTAGTAACCATTTCCTCAAAAATACTTATTACACTATTACACGTATCATCATTTACATCTTCTCCAGTTACCTTAATGAGAAATATATTCTCATAATCTAAAATAATACGCCGTATACTAAATATAGATATTATTTTAAAAATATTAATAAAAATTAATATTACTAACATAGCTATTAATAAATAGTAGCTCTCGTATATTACTTCTAGTATCTTATTATTAATCGTAAGAATATCTTCGAAATAAAATGCGTAACTTATTAATATTATGGTTATTAAATATACTAATGTTACCATAATTTTAATATTAATAGACTCTCTTAAATCTACTTTAATAAAATCAAATATAGTAATTAAACCCTTACACCCTTGTCTAGATATTAAATTTAATAAAGCATCTCGTATTAAATTATTCATTTTCGTCCTTTATAAACTTTTTATAGATAGGCATATTTATATCTATATAAAATATTAATTTAAACATATTTAATATTTTATCCTGCCCGCTAGATTCGTCAATAGCTGTTATTAACTTTATTATCTTACTATGTTTCGTTAATAGAAAAGTTAAATGTAAAGTTACTAATACGCTAATAGCGATACTTAAACTAACTACGTGCTTAAATAAAATAATATTACTCATATCTATAACCACTAGTAAAGAGTATATGAATATAACTAATATTATAAAATTTATTAAAAAAGCGTATAGTAATATACTTTTATGTAGTTTTACCATTTTTAGAAAAGTTTTATTTTCATCCATTAAGAGTTCCTTATTTATATTAATCAATTTATTAACATAAATAAGAGACCGTCAGGTCTCTTAAACCTAATGGTCACCTTCATATTTTAAAACTTCTTCTGGTTTAAAGAATACATCCATAGGAGTAGATGGTTTATTATTAGCTTCATATAGCATAGGGTCTAATACTTTATTCTGTAAATTATCCCAGTCAAAACTAGCCCCAATAGACCTATAGTTAATAGCTTCTTTAAAACCTACTACATCTTTATATTTACTATTGCGTCCTAAATCAAAATTACCTTTACTAATATCTTGTGTCGTAAATGGATATGTCATTATCTCTACGATGGTTAAGTTTATATCTAACTTGTTATTAATAAGCTCGAATAATTTCTGAGCTAAAACATGTGGTTGATATTCTGACCTAATTATTCCATTAACTGTTTTATATTTACGAGTCTTAAGTAAAGTTTTAAACTCTTTACTAAGTGCAGCAAAATCAAATTCTACTTTCTCATAAACGAATATAGGTTTCTTATTATTAAAGTTATTTATATCTATAGTATAATACTCTTCATCAGTAGCATCATATCCATTTTTAAGTGCATAAGATAGGGCATCTAAAGACAAGTATGCAAATCTATGTCCACTCTTAAGTAGTAATGGTATCTCTTGTCTATCGTTTTTACCCTCTATAACTAATATAGCTTCTGATATTCTAGTTACTTTATTAATATTTATAGAGAACATATCTTTAACTTCAGATATAGACGATAGTCCCCATGCTTCACTTTGTCTTATTTTAAGATGCACCGTTTTAAGTTTCTTATTTAAGACACCTGTTTTAAAGAATAAGTTTTCATTATTCTTAAGCATAAGATATTTCTTAACGCTCGCTAATAAACGTATAGGCGCTGATGTTGCTGATTTCAATAAGTGCTTAGTACTTAAAATAGATTGCGTTACTTTAGAAGTACCTTTAACTGTACCTATATGTCCTAAGTTTTGGTCTTCGAATATAGATAACGCAGTTTCGCCTAAACATTTAGTACATATGGCTTTCTTATCTTTCCAACCACAATATATACCAGAACGTATTTTAATATTCTTACCAACGATATCTTTAGATTCCATCGTTATAGTCTTAGGCTCATTAGTCTCAGGGTCTAAATACTCTTTACCAAGAAGATTTTGTATATCGCCCTTATACGTCATGTTACCGGCTTCATCAAACTCTTTAGGTCTTATAAAGAAATCGGTATATGTAGGATGACCACAATCACCTATTTTAATACGCTCTAGAACCATAGTAGCTAATTGAAGCTCTCTAGACATATACTCGCTATCTTGAATCGCCTTACCAGAAAGATATAGTGCTTTAGTACCAGCTCTAGACTCTATAGCCGCATCATAAATACCTCTATAGCCGAGCATAAAAGAGTTAGTCATAGGCATAGCGAATATCTTACTATCTAATTCCGTTAAATAGCCTCTAGCTGCTAATAACTGTCTTATCTGGTCTATAGAAACTATACCTGATTTAAAGAATAGTAACATAGGATTACCTGCATATTTTTCTTTCATAAATGTAGAATGTAATACGCTATATGTATCCTCTATAGTTTTTTGTGATGGATTTTTAAACGCAGCTACTATAGACTTAAGTAAGTCTTCATCGAACTGTATATCTAAGATATCTACAACTTCTACACAAACCGCATATTCTATAGCGTGATTAACTAACTCTCTGTTAACTATATCTATAGTTTCATACATACGTTTGAATAAAGGTTTCATTAATGAATTAGACTCTTCTTCTTTAACTTGTTTACTTATGACGTCTCTAAACACTATACCATACATGCCTGTGTAAGTACGCTGAGTGAAACAACCGTTAACTAAGAAGTTATCTAACCACATCTCAGATGTTACAGGAGTATTAAACTCCTTAATAAAATCTAAGAAATATCTAAACATGATAACACTCTTATATTTACAGTCCTTAATCAGAACGCCATCATCGAACATGATATTTAAATTAGTATGTAATTTAAGTATCATATGCCTATCCATAGACATTATCTTATCTATAGGTATAACTTTTTTATTCATCGTCTCTACTCCCTATATCTTCAACTTCTGATAGATTCTCTATATCATCTATAGTAACTACATATTCCTCATCCGTATGCTCTATAAATCTATTTTTATCTTTTACATATTTCAATTCCATTCCTATACTATTCCATAAAGATTCTAAAATCTCTAATGCTCTATCTCCTCCATATTTAATAACACGTCTATTTACATTTTGCTCTACATTAGTAGGAGTTCTATTAGTTAAAATGTTATTATAAACTGCTATATGAGTATTAAGAGAAGTATTTCTATCTTTAAGTTCTGCTATGAATTTACGACCGCCATAAGCGGCCATGATACGACCTTCAGTCTCACCTATAGTTCTAGTTGGGCTATTCCTATGTGGCATACTATCTCTATCAGCTTTAGTAACTACTACTGGTATACCGAAATGATTTAGTTTAGCGCTAGATGTAGCTAATGTAGTATCGGCTATTTTAGAAAGTAACATTATATACATAGGAGCTATTAAAACATTATTTTTAGTATGTTTAACTTCTCCATTATAATTAAATGTAACTAACCCATAAGGTGGTGCGAATTTAGATAACTTAATATCTTCGATTATCTCATACTTACGTTTATCATTATCTACCGTTAAATAAAGATATAACTCTTCATTAATAACCTCATGTAGTATAATACGCATCTTATCAATGTCCCGTGTCGTTAATAATGAAGCATAGGTTTTAGACATCTCATTATCTACTATATCAGTGAACTCTGTTACTATTCTAAACACATCTATAACTGCATCATCTGTAGCATTATTTATTTCTACGAAGTTAAATTTATGTAATTCTTCTATAGCTAATTTTTTAGCTTTTCTACTACCTGCTTTTATATAACGTTCATAAAGTCTACCTACATTAAGTCTACCTATAGTTGATTTAGGGTCTACTATAAGGTCGGCCCGATTACCATCAGCATCTATAGGCATATCTTTATCGTCCCATATATCTACGATTGTTCCTTTCCCACCACTAAGGTCTGTTGGTTTAAACCCTATAGTAGGTGTAACTTCGTACTCTATAGTTATTTCTATTCTATAGATATCTAAAGTCTCTTTTCTATACATCTTCTTTAGTTTAGTCTTAGGTTTATCTGATTCAACAATACCATAAGATTCTACTAATAATGTATTAAAATTAGGGCCTACTTCTAAATCCCTACCGAATGTTTTATAATACTCTTTATTAATAGATTCATAAACGTTTATAATTTGCTTATGAAAAGATACTAATGCAGTAGCATATTTCTCACACTGTACATCTGTATTAGTAGGAAGCATCTTTTTCTTTCTATTATTACGATAAACTTTAACATCTATAACTTTACCGCCTGGTCCCCTGGTATAAACTGCTCTATCGAAATTAGGGTCAAATTTCTTAACTGAACCCTTACCATAAAGTATAGGTCCAAATTTATCACTATATGCTCTACTTGCGAATACTGCTCCAGTACTATTAATATACTCACCTATATCTGGGAAAGGTTTATAATTATCATCATCTCCATATAAGTTTAATAGAAAACTATCTTCTCCTACATCAATAGTTTTAGTTTCAAAAAGTTTAAACTTAAAATTCTCGCAAAATGATTTAGATACAATAAAACCATCTTCGTCATTATTAGGCATAGTCATATTACAAATATTAACATCTCTACCTAACGCATATCCTCCGTTCTCTTTAATGCTAGGGGTTTTAGCTAGATATGTATCTTTATCTAATATAGTACCTCTTACAAAAGTATTTATATTTTCGTTTACATTAAATTTGAATCCAAAGTATGGATGATATCTATTAGAATATGGTATAGACATAGAATTAACTGTACCAGTTTCTAACTCTCTATATATGACGATATATTCAGATACATCTTGTTTACTATTCATTGTCTGGTATCTTTTTATAACTGATATAATTTCAGATGCGGTTTTTAATTTCTTAGAGATAGTATATTTTCCAAATTCTACCTCTAGTCCTGTTTGTAAGATATTTTCCCTAGAGTCGTCTAAAACTAGAGCTTGACTTATATGTGAAGACATCATTAAACCACGGGGGCTTGAGTTATGTTCGATACAGGGATTGATTGCTGCTGCTGAAAAGAATTTATGATTTAACATAAGGTCTTTATCAGTTTCTATGAAAGCATCTCTATTTTTATTAAAATATTCACTTACCATGTCTGTTCCTTTATTTGTTTTATGTTTAGGCAATGGCCGTTGCCTGTAGTACTACTGGACATACATAACATACATCATATTAGTAATATATAGAGAAAAACTATTCCAATTAAGAAAAAAAAGGAGAACAGTATGGACCCAACTATGATACATCAAGCCGCTATTAATAGTAAAACTGGATTAGAATTAGGAACAGTGGGAAATATAGTATTATTAGTAGTAAGTATAGTTAGTACATATTTTGCACTTAAGAACAGGATAGATAAAATAGCATTAAACGTAGTAACTAACACTAGTATGATTGAAGGAGCTATTTCCAAAAGAGAAACAGATATTAAAGAAATTAAGCAAGACGTTAATAAAGAGTTACAAGATATTAAAACTAATAATGAAAAAATAATAAATGATTTAGTAAGAAGATTTAACGACGAAATAGGAGAATTTAAAAAGAATACAGATATTAAAACTAATAAACTGGAAATGACATTAGAAAAAATAAATATAGATATAACTAACATTATAGAGAAGAAAATACACGATACCAGTATTGAAGTTAAAAGTGTTACTAGTACTATATTTAAGAAAATAGATGAACTAAGAGTTGACTTAAATGAAACTAATAAACTTTATAACGATTTACACCTTAAATTAATGACCTTAATAACTGATATAGAAAACTTTAATAAATATGAAATGAAAAATCTATTAGAAACAGTAAATAGACTAAAAGAAGATAACGTTATACAAAATAGATTAATAAGAAATGCTGAGAATAAATTAATGAAATTAAAACATAAGAAATAACTATATGACTATTATGTCATATAGTTACATCTATTATTTTTTAAATCCTATTATATCTTCTATTATATCCGGATTAACTACTCTAAGTTTAAGCTCTCCATTATATTCCAAACTACTTTTAAAATTGTTAATTCTCATATTTATATAATACGCCTCATTAGGTATATTATATATATTATGTAATAATCCATATAAATTGTTTTTATATTGGATACCTACTGATGGTTCTATATCAATTATATTTAAATTATCAGTAACAATAGGCGAACCTACCGTAGACTCCCAAAAGTGTATGGTTTCAGCATCTATTCCTAAACCATCTTCATCCATTAAATTTAATATATCCATTTTAAACTCCTTAAAAAAAAATAATCAGTATAGGTGTTAAGCCTATACTAATTATATTAAAACTTATCCCAAGAAGACATTTGCGCCTGCGGTTGCATTTGCATAGGTTGTCCATATGGATTAATATTTCCTAACATAGTACCTTGCGGTTGCGGTGTTTCCCATGGGTCACTTTGTACCATTTGTGCTATAGAACCGCTGTTAGGTATGATAGCCATACCACTGTTCATAGGCATTGCGTTAGCTACAGTGGTAGCCATCTGCGTACCAACTATAGTGGCCGGTTGTCCTACCATAGGAGCATTATTCATCTGTTCAGGAGGAGTCATATATGTACCAGTTGTAACAGTATTACCATATGGGGTAACCGTGGGTTGAGGTGCAGTCATAGCGGCAGCTACAGCTGGATTAGATTGTTCAGTTACTTTATCCCAGAAACTACCACCTTTAGTAGCATTAGTAGTAGCTCTTACAACATTAGTAGTAGGAGCACTATTAACAGTTGTATTAGAGACTAATTCATTCTCTTTAGGAATACGTTTAATCTCTTGCTCCATACTATCTATAAAGTCACCTAAGTTACTTATATCTATAGGTAGTTTTTTCAACTCCAAATGCTCTTTAGTCTCATCATCTATTTCACTATCACGTAAAGCTTCTAAGAATGTATTTAACTTCTCATAAATAGTATTATACATTATTAATAACACATGTGAAGATGGCGCTAGTTTATTAAGGCTACCGAAACTTAAACCATCTATTAATTTATCACTATCTCCAAAGATGAACTCAAAGAGAGCTGTAAATACAGTGACATCGCCACTACGTAATTTAACATCTAAGAATTTCTCTTTATTAGCTTTAATAGGCTTAAGTTGTTCTAAGAATGGGAATGTTATAACGCCTATACGATTATACTTAATATTATCTATAGTACCACCTTTATTCCCTCTTTTAATAAGGGTCTCTATATACTTAGGTCTCATACCGTTACTAGTAATATGTTCATATAAGCTAACCCAGTTTTTGATACTCTTCTCATCTATCTTAATAGTTTTAGAAGAACTCTTATACTTGTTAACTGTAGATACAAATTTGATAATACCTATATTACTAGAACTATCATTTTCATTAACGATAAGTGATAATAATGTTTCACCTAACTGATAGAATACACCAGTTAATTTAAGCTCTATGATTTGCTTAAGCTTAGCGAATGTTTTATTAGCTCCTTTTATACCAGACTCATCGAATGGATTAAATAGAGCTTTAACTACCTTGGGTTCTCCATCTACTATTTCCATAGATGTTTTAATGTTATCGTCAGTAGGTAGATAGAGATTAAGTCCATCTACGCTAACTGGATAATTACTTTCAGACATCTTAATGAACACTTGTCCATTTTTATCAACTACCAATCCTAACATCTCTAATAGAGATTTATAAAACTTAACCAATTCACTCATACTTGCATCCTTTGTTTAACCCATGTATTGCGGGTGTTGTGTTTCATTGCCTGTAAATATACTATTACCAAAGCGTTGCATCATCTGCGTAGACGCTTCTAAAGCAGTATCTACTATACTACCGTAATCCTCTATCATGATATCTAATTTACTATTATCCATAATGATAGGTAATGTTTTGCTATTAGCGAATGTAGGTAATACATAATTAACAGCGGGTCTATTATCTAATGATATATTTATAACAGTATCCGCTTCAGTTTGTACCGCTACTAATAATTTAACTAATGACATATTATTATTAGAGATAGTAGGCCATACCCTACTTATAAATAATGTCATAAATTTCTCAAACTGTGCTATGAGATTAAGTCCTTCTATATATGATTTAAATTCACTTAGAGGACTATATGCAATAGCACCTGATTCATTTGTTATAGTAAAAGAGACATCGTTTAATAATGACTCACCCATAATAGCCGATACGCCTTCATGTATAATAACTGCCATTCTAGTTTCCCAATCAGCATTAAAAGTTTCAGCACTCTCTGACGATTGTAAAACAGGTGGTAAATCTACCCTACCATTACCTAAACCAGTAAATGTAGCTATGCGATTACTACCGTCTAATGTTGGGTCTATAAATTTTAAATCGTTAGTAGTAAAAGTAGTTGTAGAGAAACCTTTTAATACTGTTAATAATTTAAAGAAATCTATATTCTCAATAGCAGGCGATATTAAATCAGCGGTCATACTATCCATAATGTTAGTAGCTTCTGAAAATGCGCTAGATGTTAATCTATTATTAATAGCAGACTCTAATGTCTTAGCTATATGCGTCGTAGGTAATAACGTTGTTTTATCAACAACATTAGCATCCTTTAAGCTACCTATATCTGATATAACCATATAATCATTTTCAGTATCTTTAAGTCTACTTATACCAGCTAATAAATCATCCGGTCTAGCTAACTTATTTGTATTTAAAACGCTTTGCCCTGCATTATCATCTTTAGCGATGTTAAGAGTCTCTATAGGTACGACTGTTGTTTGTCCTGTATTAGCGTCAAATGTTCTTCTTAGTACATTTACACTATTAGTATAAAATACCATTTCTGGGTCTAAAGTACCTTGTAAACTAATACCTAGGTAATTAGTATAACCCTGTACATAATTAATGATGCTGCTATTAGAGCCTGCATATGCGAACTCTATAATGAGTGTAAACTTAAATCTCTTTTCGCCCCATCCGTTAACAATATCCGCTCTACCACCTACCATAGCAGATGGTGTTAATATGTTAGGGTTAAGAGATGATAATACACTTCCTGCTACTTTAGTATTACCTAACTCCATACTTTTCATAATGCTGTTCTCTACTTTATTTAAATCCTCAAAAGTAGCATTTACTTCATATGGTCTAACCCATTGGTCTTTATACCCCTGTGATTCAGCTAACACCAGTTTAGTGATAACTCTTCTTTTCTCAGGAGTACTTGTATTATAACGTCCATTCATATCTTTTCCTTTATTTAAATTATGTTTAACATATTAATGATATATAACTAATTTTAATTAGATATCAGTATTGATGAATATTATAAGAGATGATAATCTATTTTTAATATTCTCAGTAACCTTAACGCTTCTATTATTATCTAAAAGAAGCTCATCGTCCAGAACACTGATTAAGTTATACTTCATTAAACTTTTACTAAATACACTAACTATATCTTCTATATAACTAGTTACTTTTACTTCACCTGCCGATTTAATAGCTCTTTCATATTTGAAGATATCTATAAGTCCATTCCTAAGTTCATTATCTAACTTATTTCTAAGTGAGAAGTTTAACTTAAATGTACTCTCAGTACTACTAAAGCTACTAATAATCGCAGCTATATCTTCATAACCATTTTCATTAAGATATAAATATCCTATAGCCATAGCATTGATGAGTTCATCTATTAATAGATAATCAAAACTTCTAGGGTCAGTTATATCTTTATAGAGCCAACTTACTACATAAATAGCTTCTTCTATAGGTAATGGTTCTTTAAGTCTATTAAAGTTATCTAAAACTAATGATATTTGTTTTCTATTAGCTTTGATGCCTAACTGTTTAGCTACCCTATACGGGTCTCTAAAAACATTACGATACTCTTCTAAAATACCAGGAGTTAATTTAGTACCTACTCTATAACTTTCCATAGCTGATTCTTGTTCAGCTCCCCCGTCATCTGCGCTAGATAGATGTTTAATCTTATACTTACTAGAACTATCTTTAAACTTAAGATTATTAGTAGAAAAACTATATATCTTAGTTATAGTATGCTTAAGGTCATTATCATCTAGTTCATTATTAACTAATAGTTTTTGTATAACTACTAATGATGTAATATATAATGGTAAACTATCTCTAGAAATAGTTTTCTCTATGATACGGATAGCTGTATTTTCTGCATCGTTAAATAATCTATTTATAAGTTTCTTAACAGAATCTACCATCTTAACAAATGCAGGATTTTTCCATATCGGATGGGTAGTATAGAATGTAAGTAACATATACTCCTTATATGGGTTCTTACTAAGAACAGTATCTTTAATAGCGGCATATTCGCCTATGAGTCCTGTAGTACTTTTAAGCATAGTTATAAGCGCTATAAGTTCTACATACTCATCTTTAAGATACGTCTGTTCCCTAGAACCCCTCTCATCTATCTCTATAGACGCATCATATACGTCTAATAATTTAGAGGGTATCTTAATATAGTTAGTATTACGTAAGAATGTTTTAATCTCTTCAAAATCAAACATATCTAATACATCATGTACTATTTTTAACGGTAGCGGATATACATCACGTTTCGTAGCTTCTAGTAGGATAGTATTCTTACCTACTTTAAGTAAGTTAAAATATTTACTTTTAAACTCTTCGCCTTTAAAATTTAAAAATGCATTAAGTATAGTAAACATCTTTTGTGGTGATACTTCATCTCTAAGTCTTCTGTTTATAATAGATTCTATAGTAAAATCTAAAACCTCTTTATTATAAGTGGCTAATACTGTTGTATCTGAATATACGTTAGTAACTGAAAGCATTCCTACTTTGGTCTCATTCATAAATCTTCCTTTATTTATTTTTTATGCGTTATCTAGTGCGTTAGTATTACTTCTAGTTACTGCTCCCTTATCTACGGTTTCTTTAGGTAACGTTTTCTTTTCATACACCATAGGTACTTCTTCACTATATGCCTCAGGTATTAAATCTAAAACAGCTTTAAATGTCTTATGATACATAGATGTCCATTTATTGGATAACGGTGTTTTATCCGTAACTTCCACATTATTTTTAAATACCTTAACATACGGCGTTGGTAATAACGGAAATAGATATTTAACATTTTGAGGAGTTATAACGAATAAGATGTTTAATAACTCGCCTTCTTTATTTTTTGCTTTAGCTATACCTAACTTACCGGTTAACTGTTTAGCATCTTTAACCATTTTATCATTTTCCCATGTAGGTGATAGTAACTCATAAGAGAGACTTATCGGTTCTTTAGACTTAAGAACTGTTTCAAAATCTTCCTCAAACATTCTGGCATTCTTATGCATAAGTACCATATTAAATAAAAGTTTATCTTTAACTTCTTTCTTCTGGTTACCTTTGCTAATATAAATACGCATATGTCTATTCCATATACCTATTTTAAATTTAAAGAAATCACTTTCTCCAGCCTCTTTAAATAAATCCAATTGTGCTAATGCTACATCTATATTCATAACTTTTTCCTTTTATTAATGTCTGTATCACTAAAAACTGATACTGTAAAAAACTATTCATTATTACTAGAACGCCGTTAAGCATCCTAGTAAAAACTTTTGAATAAACTCTTAATCTCATTACCTAATGTAATATCATACTTCCTAATAAGATTTATAATATTCTTACCATCCATACTAGTATACCAACCATTATTTATAGCTACTTTATGTATCTCTTTTCTAATTTTGATATTTAGAGGCCTTATAAAATTATCATCCCCTAATATAACATACAGTAACTCTGTAAATGGAAACACATTCATAGGTAACTTACCTATCTTGTGATATTTAGTATACCACATATCATATTTTTTCATCACACCGGTATGACTCTCTAAAAGAATCACATCTCTCTTATTCACGTAATTAAGTAAGTCTAAACCTATGTGTGAAGTTATGAACATATCTTTAAAATATGGTAATTTATGAGTTGTCTTTTTAACAACGCCTTTAAATAATTCCATGACTTTAAAAATAGCTCTCTCTTCAGTTATTAGTATAAAATACTTAACTCCTGTAAAATCATCATAACTCTTAAAGTTATTATATCTCTTATTATAAAATTTAGTTACTTCTTTATAATCGGGATTATATAAAACAGGCTCCATCCCCATATTAATAATAGCATCTACTACTATTTTAGTATCCTCTATAAATCCATCATATACTTTATTAAGTAAAGATTTATTTTTAAGCAGTCTAACTTTATCATCTGTCTTACCAGATAAACAATTAATATAATTACGATATAGTGTTTTAATATTAAGATAATAGATTTTACCTTTAATGTCTTTATCGGCTATATTTTCTAAAATGATACCTGTGGCTATATTACAACCTAAAGTAGATATAGCATCAGTGTCTAATAATGTACTCATCTTCTTTCCTTAAAACATATATGGTTTTTTATAGATAGAACCATTCTCTACTAACTCTTTAATATTTTTTAATGGGATTAAAGTAGTATAAGTCTCATCAACTAGAGGTGATGCGGTTATCTTACCATCCATATCTTTACATATTAAAATATCTTGTTTAATCATATATTCCATATGTACAAATTCAGAACAGAATCCCTCATGAAGCATATTACCAAGTTCATCTATGTTACGTACTTTAACCATATCACATTGCTCGTATGATAGGACTAATCTCAGATATGAAATCTAATATTTTATCATCATCTATAACTTTATCCCATTTAAGTACATTCTTTCTATATTGCTTCTTATAACTATGCTTAAAACGTTCGCCTATAACTGCTAACGATATTAAATCCATAAGATGTAACTTATCTTTAGTTAATTCTCTACTGACAAACTCGTATTCAGTTTCTACTACTGGTTTTATTTCATACTCATTTTCCATTATAACATCCTTTATTTATTTTAAATTATTGATACTACCTTAGTATCTATATTAGTAATATATGTATATCTAATATTGGAATTAATCATTTAGTACTTTATATAACTCTTTTAATACTATTTCAGCATCTATATCGGTATCATTACTTATTCTATCATTAACATAATTCAATATCTCTTTTTTATCTAAATTAATTCTTTTTTTAATAAATGTTTTAGGCTCATCTACTTTCTCTTTATCTTTTTTATTCTTCTCAAATTTTATTTTTATATTAGGATATTTAGATTTTAACTCTAATAAATTACTATTTAAATTAATATCTGAAGTTATTTTAAATCTTATATTAAGTTTTTTATCTTTAGGAAGTTTTTTTAATATATCATCTACCTCTCTAATGTCATTATCTTTTAATATAAATGTTTTAAATGTTAAAGCATTATCATTATCTAAATATTTAAATGTAAATTTATTTTTATCATACGTTATAAGTAATCCGCCTTTGACTAAATCATCATCGCTATGTGTAAGAGCATCGAAACTACCCGGTACTACGATACGTTTATAATAAGACCTATTATGAACGTGTCCTATAACGATAGGTCCTTTAACTATTTTTAAATAATCTTCAGGCTCTAATGTATCTTCTAATTTAACAGGTAACTGATAACTAAAAGCCCCATGCATGATAGCTATATCTACCTTATCAATTTTATACTCTAAAAGTTTTCTATGTACATCTGTTAATATCTCTTTAGAAGTAGGTTTCCATTCATCAGGTACATAGAGAATATAGATACCTTTATCTTCCATATATTCTATATCTAACTCTTCGAAATACTTAATATCTATATCTATATTTAAATCATTAATGATATTAAATATATTCTTAACCTGTTTCCAGTCATGTCCGGGCGTACCTTCTAATATTCTTAATTTAATACCATAATCCTTACAGAATAATACTAACTCAGTTAGCCATTTATTAATTATAATATTATCGTACGATACGCTTGATAGTAACTTATCATAAATATCACCAGATATAATAATAGCGTCCTGTTTAATAATAATGCTTTTATATTTTTTAAAGAATCTTCTTAAATTAAAAATAATATCCTCTGTTTTATTAGTATCGTGTCCTAAATGTATATCTGATAATATTAAAGATTTAAACATACCTTGCCTTTTTTTGATTAAAATAATAATAGGAGAATACCAATATGAAAGCTGTACCAACGTTAACTACCGATGGTTTTGTAACAGACCCTTCCATCATGCTTATAAAAATTTATGAGTATTTCTTATCATCAGACTATTCACAATCTGTAAGTTTTTATGGAAATATCGCTAGCCTACCTTACTTAATACGAGAAGCTGGTTCAGATTTTGAAGAGCTTAAAATATTAGTAAAAGATACATTAAATAAAATGTGTTCTAGATACTGGACTAATACTAATGTAGAAGTTAGTTTTACTACTAAAAAAATAAGTCCTAATAAACATAGTAATAATATAAATATAGACATAACTATTATAGAAAATGGTAAAACACATACGCTAAGTAAAAGCGTTAATGTCACTGATTATAAAGTTAAAACTTTTGATGAAAAAATAGAATACTTTCTACAAGGAGAAAACACATGAGCTTAAATGATGTATTACAGCAGGAACGCGATGAAGAGATGGAGGTTTTAAGAGAACTTTCTCTTAATTTAAAAGAAATAGCGGAACCTTATGAAGTTATAACGCTACAAGAGTTTGAAACATACTTATTACCTTATATAATAAAAGAGATAGAACATACTGATGAAAATACTGCTATCTTTAATAGTAATTTTTTAAACTTATCTAAAAAATATAGAGTAGGTTTAAAAGTAATGGACGGGGATAAACTATTATATAAATTACCTCCTTTAATAAGTAGTCTTAAAACGGATGAGAATAAGATTAACTTTAGGAAGATAGTTAATACGTTTAATAATACAGTAGAGTCTAATCCTAGAATGGCCAATAGCCAACTTAATAAAAACTTAAATATAGTAGAAAAAACTCTTAAAGAAGATAAATCATATATAAATGACTTCAGAGATACTTTAAGTAAAATATATAATGATTATTCACATAGAGTAAAAAGCAATAAAACGGTTACTGAAACTAAAGATGAGATAGAAGATGATTTTTTAGATTATTAAAATAAGCATACACTACAAGGTTTTATCCTTGTAGTGTTTTGCTTATCATTAATCCGTTACCGATATCATCATTCTTAATATTAACGATTAGATACTTATATACTTCATTATTTAATTTTAATTTTAAATAGTGCGGTGTATTATACTCTAATTCATACCTTTCACCTATTAGTTTTAAAAGCTTTAATTCTAATAAATTATCGAATACTTTTTGTTTAAAATTAGGAGCCATATTATCTATAACTCCTATATCAGTCATCGTGTTAGTTATATCAGTAATAAACTTATTATTATCCGATATAATAATACTTAACTGCTCTTTATTTTTAATAACCTGCATATATTACTCCTCTTCATTTAGCATATTAAATAGTCCTATAACTACAACTACTGATGTTTTATTTATATAATCGTAGAAATAACTAACTTGTTGTATAGTACCTGTGGTCTCCATGACTTTACCATTCTTTAAAAATACATATTTAAAAGGCATATATGGATATATATTTTCAGGATTTAGTTTAGGAAACTTCATTACACCTATACGACCTTTGTTTTTATTAATAGAAGACTGATGTCTATATGTATTAGCGTCTAAGTTAGTATTATTAAAAGAACTATAATCAGCTATTTCATTATTGTAGTTAATAATAGAATATGCTGCACTATCGAAATAACTAATAGTATCATCAGTTATATCAAACATATCCGTATTAGTAGTATTAGTAGAGAAACTCTCTATAAGTCCTGTACCATTCTTAAATCTATCTTTTTCTAACTCCTCTTTAAACTCTATATCAGTAACTATAGTTTTATAAATACCATGTCTATATAAGAAGTTGTATTCATTAACTCCTAGTGAATCTATCTTAGGATTATAGAATATAAGTTTAGCCCGTTTTTCAATAGTATTAAATAAATTAAAATCGAATAATGGATATATATTTATATCATATTTAAACTTATCAGTTTCACGCATATTAGTAAAGTATAGTCCTATGCCGTTATTATAAATACCATATGAATCATTTTGTAATGTATAGGGTAACTTAATTAATTTAGTAAATGGGTCTATCTTAATATTTCTATATACTTCAGTATTATCAAAATCAACTACATTTAATCTATATGATAGTGGTCTTCCTAAAACTTTAACTTTAGTTAACTCCCTATTAAAGATAGCTTTTACTAAACTATTTAAACTAACATCATGGTAACATCCGCTTATAAAAATATTCTTAAGAGCTAATAATAAAGGGTCCACTAACTGACCTTTAATAGTAACTATCTCTTGCTTATCTAATTCAGCAGGGTCAAATGCATCTTGTGATGACTTATTACTATCCTTAAAACTGTTTATTAAAATAAACTTATATCTATTATTTTTATTAAATTTAGATTTATAACCACTGCTTACAGTATTAGCATTTTTGATATAATCATTTTCCAATAGTATAGTCATCTCTAACTTATCTTTATTATTAAAAATAAGCTCTTTAAACATACCTAAACCTATAACAAATTCTACATATATTAAATCTGTTATATTATTATTAAAATTAGACTCTACTCTAAGATTAATAAAATGCGTTATATTTATATCTTTATCTACTGTATGTAAGATAGCAGTTATGGATGGTAATATGAAAGGTTTAGCATCTTTCATTATATCCATGGCTTCCTTATCTAAAAGACTTAGTCTTCTTTCACTCATGTTTTAAAATCCTTTTAATTTATAGAGATATCTTTAAGGTTAATAAAATCAGCTTTAGTTACCTTAGTGCTTAGTAAGTCTTCTGTAAAACCTACTACTTCTTGTAAAGAACTATCTTCTTTATTAATTAACTTATCTAATGTTTTATTCTTACCTTTAAGTACATTAATATAAAAATCATTAATATAGTTAAAAATATCCTGTTTATTCTTATCTGGACTAACTTCTAATCTATCTAGTAGCTCAGAGAGCATTTCAGCTAGCTTAAGCGTGTCTTCTCTTCTAACTAGGTAAATACTGAACCCATTATGATAAATGTCTATAATGGCCGTTAACGGAAGCATAACAGTTGTTCTATTGTTAACAGATGTTTTAACAGGTTCTCCATTAATATATGATACAGGAGCAGTATCGTAATGCGTAGTTTTCATAGTTCTTCTATTTATAACAGGAGCACCATTTATAAACTCTGTACATTCCTCTACACCACCTATCTCTTTTTCACCAGTGATAGCTAACATAGGTACTGAAACCATAACTCTTTTTTTATTTATATCTGATAATATACTCTTATAAGTATTAGCATGGAAGCTAGGTAACATCTCTTTATACATAAAATCTCCTATTAATAGTTTAATCATTAAAAATGAATGAAATACAAAATCCATATAGAGAATCTAATCTCTATATGAATGCGACTGTGAATGTTGTTATATAATATTTTATAATATATATTAAAATAGGCTCGAAGTAGAATTTCTCTACTGTAGGTAAGTTAAATATATCTTCATATACATTATCAATATCTTCTTTACTTATAGTACTACCATTAATAGTAGATATAAATAATTTCTCAAACTCCGTTAACGTATTAAACTCATCATCTGTTTGTAAATTATAAATAAAATCATATACTCTATTTCTAAATATATAATTAACATTATCTATCTTAGGATATATATCACTTATTACATCATCTATAGATTGTTTAGTATCGTCTTCTATTTGGGTTACAGTAGTTATCATATTTATACCCGTATAATATAACGAGAATAGGTATGGGTTAGTACCAAATTTACTACTTTTAACATAAGTTACATATTTAAGTATCCTATTCTTAGGCATATTATTATCTACTAAACATGTTAATAAATTTATAGCATTAGTATCAACTCCTGCTACTTCAATTTTATTAGGTATATTATTAAGTCCTATAGTATCACGTATGAAATCTTCCATATGCGGGTCGAATATAAGTTGGTTATCCTTATCCCTATACCCCATATAGAATTTAGTTTCAGGTTTAATAAACTCATTAGTCCAATCTGTTAATAGAATATTAATCTTATTATATAAATCTTCTCTATCCTTTACCTCTTTTTTAGTAAATAAAGGTTTAGTATTATTTATCCTATAGTCTTTATTATATATCAACTCTTCAGTAGTAGATTTAATAAGACTAGTCATAAACTCATCTTTAATATCAGTTATCTCTTTATAAACAGAATATGTTATATTAAAAAGATTATCTTTATTATAGTTAAATCTCTCTACTGTTCTTATTACATAAGCTATGCTTCTACCATCTGGTAATTTGGTTATAAATAAATCATTAGGATTAGGAACAAAATCAATATCTATAACACCACTACCTTCTAATTCATTAGTTCCTGAACTTATAGGCGTGTCTACCTTTATTTCTAAATCATCTATCCTAATATAATCTTGTATAGTAGGGTCTAGATTAGGGTCGAACTGTGTTACTAGATTTATATCTATAACGTTCCTATGGAAATATGTTACTATCCAACTATAACCAGATATAGTAGATACTAAACGTTCATCTATACGCTCACTTTCATAAGCCGGTACTAAAGATTTATCCTCTTTAGCTATTACTGTTTCTGCAATTTCATCATTAAGACCAAAAATAGCCATCAGTACTCCTTATATTATTTTTCATCTACTAAAGCGTTATCTGGTAATGACACTATAGCTTTATTATTTATAGTATATTTTATATTCATTTTATCACACATATCTTTAGCAGCTAATAACTCAGGGTTATCTGAATTATTACTAAATTTTAATAAACCTAAATCAGTAACTACATGTATAAGCAGATGATAAGTTTTAGAACTATCTAAACTCTCTAATGTTTTAATATCATTAGTATCAGTTAAGTATAACTTCTTTTCCCTTATATAGTTGCCTTCATATAGATTAATGTAAAATAAAGAATATCCTAATCTAAATAATGTATCGCCTCTATTAAGTTTCATATACTCTAAAATAAAATCAGGTAAACCTACGAATCTTAAATCATCTATATTAAAAAGAAGTTTATCATCACTAGGATTAACCTCTATGAGTAAACTAATAAGCTTTATCATATCTTCATCAAATCTAGTAAAGCCTGGTACAAAGTTATCATAAGTAGGAACCCTATATAATACGTCAGTAGTATTCTTACCTTCTCTATAGAACTTACCTATGATATTACGTATATCAAATTTATTATTAGAAGGTTCTCTAGTAATAACTACTTCTTCTTTAGGTAACCAAATATCATCTAACTTTTTATTATTAACTAATATAGGATACTGTATAGCTAATGCCATAGGTCTCTGTACATTAATTATATATTCAAATTCTAAAGTATAATAGGTTTTATCATCTTTACTAATAGCTACATCTTTAGGCTCTGTACTTATAGAACCCATAATACCTGATTCTATTCCTCTAAAAGAAGGAACTTTATACTCGCTACCTCTTTTAATAGCATAGTCTATAGCATATGTAGCATTAGTTTCTATATAGTTAAATACATTCATACCTTTAAGTTCAGCTATATTACTTAATAGACTAATTATAGATGGAGGATATAGAAAACTATACGGTAAGTCGTGTATGATTGTATAACCGCTATTTAAATAATATGTTCTTAATCTAGATTTTATATTCTTAATAGCTATCTTAGATTTATCATAGTATTTAAATTTTATAGTAATATCAGAACTAATATATCTAGGTCTTAATGAAGTACCGTTATCCTTATCTAATAATATAATTTTATTAATAGGTTTATAAGTAGATGTTGTTAAAGTTAACTCTTCGTTATCTTCTATGTCATAACTAACCTCTAACATACTCTTACCTAACTCTGGCTTATATAGATTATTTGTCATCTCTGATTCATCATTATCATATTGTGTTATATTATTAATAAAAACATTATCGTCTTTAATAATTTTCTTATTAATATCTTCTGTTACTTTATTTATCATAGGAGTTAATACGGTATGTTCTACACCGTTTAACATAGCTATTTTAGTAATCATAAAAAAACCTTTTAGACACTGAGTTAATACTCAGCATCCTCTAAGATTGATTTAAATGCTAATAAAACTATTAGAGTACTACTATAGCCTAAATATGTATAAAGTAATACTATTAAATCTACTAACTTAATTTTTAATACATCTTTATCAACATCAAGTAGTAATGTAATAGTAGGTTTTAGCATAGAGTCAGTATCGTCATAATACGGACTACTATCACGCATAGAAACTATATAACTCATAAATAACTGTTTATAAGAATTAGGTGTCTGTATATCATCTATATCATTCTGCAACATAGTTACTATAGTTTTTAATACATTAACATAGAAAATATCCCATCGCCACGCACTATCCACATCTTTAACCATTAATAATAAATCTTCTACTGTTAGTTCAGCTACACTCTTTTTAATAATGACTTCAGCTGTTTCTTTAACAGGTACATTACGGGCTACTGCGTAATTAGGAATATCATTAAAACCTCTAAGAGCATCTGATATAATATCCAACTCTTCAGAAGGACGCATATCATTATTACCGGCGCTTATTCTATTAAGTATCGCCTTACTATCTAATGCATTTCTAGATTTAGTTTTATTTTCTAAATCTAAATTATTTATTTTTATTTTAAACATATGTTTCCTTTAATATATTAATTCAAAAAAATAGACTTTTTTAAGGAAAAAAAAAAGTAAGAGAATGAACTCTTACTATAACTCTAACGGAAGTTTTACTTTAGTTAGAATTTCTTCTAAAGTTGATACACTTACCATCGGCAACTCTTCATGTGTAGTTGCACCATCTATATTTAAATTCTCCATTTTAGGACCTTGATTAATAGCCATGATAGACTCCTTATTATGTTATTATAAATCTTAGATATTACTATCTAACTACATTAATAATATATCGATGAAATTAAATGGAAATGAAAAAATAAATATAACATACGTGAACTTAATCACGTATGTTATGTAAATGTTAAATTATTTTTTAACGTAAAGACGAACAGACTCTTTAATCTGGTCACCAATTTTTGGTCTAACTGCAGAAGTTAGAGTAACAGCAGCACCAGCAGTTACAGATTTAGTAACGTCAGTAATATGGCCAGTATGTTTTTCAACAACTTGAATACAGAATCCGCCAACATCTGGAGTTGTATAGCTTTCTTTAGCTACAGCATCAAGTGTTTTTTGGATTTCTTTTTCTGCTTTCTCAATAGATTTCTCCATTTTCTTAGCAGTGTCATCAGCTTTTTTAGCAACTGATTTAAGTGTTTTTGCAACTTTATCAGCAGCATTAAAATCAACAGGTTTGATTTTATCAGATAAATCTTTAAGCTCAGATTCGTCTGGAGCAACAGTAACAGTTTTAACTTTAAGACCAGCGTATGCTTTTCTAACGTTAGATTTAAGCTCAGCGAAATCTTTAGAATCTCCGATAGCTTTAGCAGCTTCTACTGCTTCTTCAGTAACGTATGTAACAGTAACTACAAATTTGTTATAGTCAGAACCTGTAACAGTTACAAGTACTTTAGCGTAATCTTCACCGATTGCATCTTCAACTTGGTCAGTAAGTCCACCAAGGTCATCTTTGATAATATCTTGTACAGATGAACTACCGTTAGCCTCAACTTCACCTACACTTAGTTTAAGAAGTTTAGCAGACCAATCTTTAAGTACCGCAAGACCATCTTCAGTTTTAGGGTCAACGCCTTTAGCAGCACTAGCAAGACCTTTAAGTTCAGATTCGAACGTAGGAACATCTTTACCTTTAAGAATTTCAGCAACAGCAGCATCTTTATTAGCAGAAGCTTTAGCACCATCAAGGATAGACTCAAGTTTCATTGCAGCTACGTTAAGTGCATCACCATCGATATCACCTTTAACTGTATAAATAAGAGCTTTAACATTTTTAGCAAGACGCATACGTGTAGCTTCATCAAATTCATCTACATCTAGTTTTGTTTTACCATCTGTTTTAGCTTTTTTAAGAAGAGCTACAAGTTGCTCAGCAGTATCATCACCTTTACCGAAAATACCTTTAACAAATTTAACTACTTTAGCGATAAGGTTACGAATGAACTCCCATACTTTTTTAGCAAGTTCTTTACCTTTCTCTACCATTTTCTTAAGTACGTCACCCATGCTTTCAGTAGCAGCAGTAATATCTTCAGTACCAGCAGTAATGATAGTATCAGCTAAATCAGCTTGACCGATAACACGAAGACTTGATGTAAGTGCTTCTTTACCGACAACAACAGCAGTAGCAGCATCACCAGTTTTAGCAGCGATTGCATCAGCAAGTGCGATACCAGACTCTAAATTTTCAGTACCTGTAGTAAGAAGTTGGATTTGCATATCGTTAGTAGTAAGTGCCTCTTGTGCAGCTACAATGTCAGCATAAGCACCAAGTGCATCAAAATCTTTATCAGCTACTGTTCTAGTAGCGCTTTCTAAACCAAGACTAATTTTCATAATCGAATCCTTAATATTTTTTATTTATTTGTTTTTTTAATCTACTATGTTTCTAGCTGTCAATATTTCAGACATACTAATAACAAGTGATTCCGTTTTAGAACGGGTTACTTCTAAGAGTGTTCTAGTGAAAATCTCCGAAGTAAGTTTATAATTGTTAGTAGTATTTTCAACTACCTGTTGTAACACTTTACTTAGTGTCGTTACTATGCTACCAATATGCTCATTTTTTTTAGTTAAATTAACTATCTCATTATAATCCTTATCTAATTCTTTTTTCATAGTTTTTAATAAGTCATTATTTTTCTTTAATTGCTTCTTAAAAGGGTTAAGATTATTAGTAACTCTTTTTTCAAAATCGTCCCATAATAAATATATCTTACCGAACTCAATTAACTCTTGCTCATAATCACTACTACCTATAGCAGTAATATTTTTAATATAAGCATCTTTTTCAGCACCTGTTACTAACTCATTTATAGCTATTTTACTTATACGGATATCGCCCATTTTAACCATACTATATACGAATTGTACTAATGTATCTACCATAGTATCTAAATCATGTTCAGTATCAGGGTCGTCTATGGCGTCTATGACTTTATTAAGTTCATCATACATTTTATTAACATAATCTCTATCGAATGTATTTATAAAATATAAATCGGTTACGGAATATCCCATAACGAATGCATTAGGATATTGTTTCTTAACTAATTCTATTTTCTCATCCATAATATTCCCAGCATTAGGAACAGATGATTGTATTAGATTATATATAGAATCCATATTCTCTAATAAGAACTTAGTGGCTAAAACAAATTCTCCCTCTTCAGACTCAGTTATATAATTTTGTATACCCTGTGCTCTAATATTACCAGACTTAGTACCCTCTGCTAAATATCGTGCTTTCTTAATAAGTAGATTAACAAGATGAGATAAAGTTCTAGGAGATGAAGCGCCTCTTGTTCCAGTAAACTGTATATCCGTATAATGATTAATAGTTTTACCTAATTCACCTACACTTAACGCAGTATACATATCCGATAATGACGTTAGCATATCTTCTATATATTCTCTAACTAATTTAAAATCTAAAACATCAGTCTCTAAGATTCTACTATTAATAAAAAAGCTGTCTAAACTTTTAAGAGAGTCTAATATACGTTCTTCATGCGTTTTAATTCTGGCTTCATTGTTTTCTATAAAACTCATACCGGCCGTATCGCCATCTGCATAGTCTTTTTTAATATCAGCTTTTACATTATCTATAGCAGTTTCTAATCTAGAAGAGACTGAGCCTCCTCCGCTACTTGATTTAGTAGATGAGAAAAAGAAACCAACTACCTTACTAATAAGCGAAGCTACGAATGATATAACTTTACCTATAAGTGAAAATATTACTTCGAAAATCTTTTTAATAAACTTAAGTATACTACCCATAATAGATTCAGTACCATCGGTAACATTTGCATAAAGAGATTCATAATCCTCAGCTCCTATAAGTACAGCGTTGTGTTTAATAGATGTATTTATATAATCTACAACTATAGGCTGGTTATTATTAGTAGCATTAAGTATATACTCATAAGTACTATTAATATTATCTAAGGCTATAGAACATCTTTTAATCTCCATCTCTGTATTCCTCATAGAGAGTGATTCGTCCTCTATAGATGACGCTAACTCCTCAGGAGTATATGAACTATAATCTGTTTCATAATTATCAGTATCCTTATTAGGGATATTCTCATAAAGAGACTCTAGAGCTATTTTAAACTCATCAGCCTCTTTAGTATTTAGAATTTGCATAATATATCCTTACTTAAATTCTTGATAATTTATCTATCTTCATATCTAACTTATTTAATTTATCTTCGTAGAATGCTATCTGTTTACTAAGTTTAGGATTAGTACTACCATCATTATTAAAAGAGCGTAGTTCTAAAAGACGAAGTTCTAGTAACTTACGCTTATCTTTCATAGCTTCTAATCTAAGAGCTGTTAAGTCTACGAATAGTAATCTAAGGTGCATGATAGGATTACCTATAAAACCTTTAGCTATATCTTGTTTATTTTTATAATCTTTAATATTAAAATAACCTAACAAACGTTTTATAGTAGTTAGAGTATAAAAGTTTTTAATACTAAAAGTATCTTTAAAGAAACCTAAAACTACTTCAGAAGGTATAGTGGAAGTAGATTCGAATTTAAGAGATTTAATAGTCGGAACATTACCTATAGCTTCTATAATAGGTTTTAAATCAGCTTTCTCTAATTCAGGAATAATCTTAACTGTTATACTTAAACGTTGTCCCATTTGTCTAACTGTAGATGGGTCTAACTCAGTCGATGATTTAGTATAGTACTTACTTATAAGATAACTTAGCATAACCGGAGTAGTCTCTGAAAAGAAAACGCCTTCGCTAACTAACGATAGCACTAATCTAACATTAACATCATTACTAGTAGTAGTAATAGTGTCAGGCATATACTCCTCTATCTTACTTTTTAAAGACGGTAGTGTATCTCTATATTTACTAATGACATTATAAAGACGTTTAAAGAAACTTGAATCTTTTTTCTCTTTTAAAGAACTAAACGCTATCGTGCTTACTAAAACGTCTGAATCAGATGTTGTTTTAATAAGCTCATTAATACTAGGTAAAACTGTAGCATTAATATTTTTATCAATGGCATCTACCATTTCTAAGAATTCACTCTTATCCATAATAAGAGTCTGTAGTTGGTGTTTATTTTTCATTTTTACGTATCCTTACATTATTTTAAAATGGTTGTCTGTTATTCATCATTTCTTTCATAACATCTTTAATATCATTATCTTTCTCTTTTTTAAGCATATTAAAACTTAATACTGAGAAACCTGGAATATCATCTATTGCTATAATTACTTCTTCTTTTTCAGTATCTACAAAAGATACAGAGAATGCGAATAACGCTGTTGTTAATTTATCTTTATATTTCTCTTTATAAATGCTACCTTTTATCTGTTTTTCAATAGTAGCTTTTTTATTCATATCGAAAATATAAATATTATAGTTTTTAGAGAAGCTATTTTTGTTATGTAGTAAATCAGAGATAGCTGTTGTTTTATCTTTAGCATTTAGATAAGAAGCTATATCATTCTCATTCTTAATTTTTCTATGTTTATATTTTTTAACTAAATCAGTAGCGAATATTAAATCTGATAAAGAAATAGCACCACTTCTATATTCATCTACTCTCGTTAAGAAACGTTTATCATCATCACTGTCTAACATATTAGCTATTAATGTATTAGCGTTAGTATATGTTATATTAGGATAAATAATAATAGGTATAGTAACAGCTTTAGATTCGCCATTAATATCATTAAACTGTAACTGTAACTCATATACGTTAATGAAAGCAGCTACGTCTTTTTGGATATAGTTATTATTAGTCATCTTACTGTTATGTGACATGTTCTTAATCTTCTCATCTACGATAGATTCACTAGCTGGTAATAAACCTTTAGTATCCATTAAATCAGAATAGTAATCAAAATGTTCCATACCATCCGCTAATTCTATAACTCGTCTAATATCTCCTATATAACTTTTACTACCTCTACCCATCTTATTAACTATAGCTTTTGGTGATACACCATAAATTTCAGCCATGACACTAAACGCTTGTGTTACAATACCTGTGAATGTGACTAGTTCTGTTTTAACTAAATCTTTAAAATATTTGTCATCCATATATTTAAGATTTTCATCTACTACTACATTAGGAGTAATTATAAACTTAGACATAAGTCTAGTTATCTTACCACTACTCTCAACATCTGGTTCTAATGCTAATGCCTCTTTATCATCATTAGCTACATTTTTAATTATATTACCTATAGTAAGTATACCTTTTGTAAGCATATCACCTGTCATAATTTCTCCTTATAATCTTTGATTATTCAGCTTAATATTATAGGTTTGTTTAACTATGTCAAATATGTTAAAAAGATTAAACTTAAAATTGTTTTGAAATATAGGTTAAAGAAGGATTTTTTAATGAGTAATAGAGTTAATATAAACGAAACATTAGAGTCATCAGAGATGGCTCCTTTAGATAAAGCAGTAAGTAATTCTATATATGGTTTTAACCATAGTGGGATACTACCAGTTCTACAATCTAATAAAGATAAACAAGGTTATACATTCTTTGTAAAACCACAACTTAATCTAACAGATGTTAATATAAGAAACATTAGACAAATGTATGGTTTATTCGATAAGAATGAATTAAGTGCTAATAGAATAATAAGAACTACATTAGACCCTAGATTACAATGGGGTTTAAACCATCCGTTATATAACCAAGATAAACTAGAGTGCCCCATAGTAGATATGTTTAACCCATTTATACCTATATTAAGTAATACATTAACTAATTTATCAGGATGGCCTGATATAGCTCTACCTACATTTACTTCTAACTCAGGATTACGAAAAGAACAATTAGCTATGGTAGATGGAACATTTGAGATATTTGATGTCTTTGATTTATCTGCCACATTTAAAAGTTTCATTAATGAACCACTAACTACATTATTTCAAACATGGACGCAATATAGTGCGTTAGTATTCGAAGGTATGTTATATCCATATATAGATATGGTTACTGAAAATGAATTTGATTATAATACTAGAATCTATAGATTTGTCATGGATACTAGCGGTAGATATATTAAAAAATCGGCATGTACTGGAGCGGCTTTTCCTACATCTGTTCCAGTTGGAAAATTCTTCGACTTATCTGTAGATAAACCATACTCTTCACAAACTGAAGAGATTAACATAACGTTTAAATGTATGGGAGCTAGAATAAATGATGATTTAACGTTATTAGACTTTAACGATACTGTAGCTGCATTTAATCCAGAAGTTAGAGCATATCTACAAGGTAATACTAGTAACATGATTGAGATACCATACGACCTTTTACCTGTATTAAGTAATAGAGGATATCCTATAGTTGATTTAAAAACATATGAGTTAAAATGGTTACTTAGTAAAGATAGTCCTACTTATAAAAGATTAATAAATGCAGATACGGAAGATAATGGTATACCTAATAATGATTTAAACGAATCAGTAGGTATGAGTACGCAACAAGATGAGCTAGAGGCTAACGGTATAACTATAGATGGTGATAGTCAAATGTCTACCGAAGACCCTCTTCTAACATTATGAAATTAAAAGGAAAAATATGAATAAATATATCTATGACCCAAATATGATACAGGTTAAATCTTTAGAACTTTTATCTAAAGGTTTAAATAATGAAATAGACCTACCAGACCCTACTAACCCATTTACATTTTTATTAGAGAATAATGCTTTAGTAACAAGCGCAGCTCTACAGGATACTAAAATAACTATGCGAAAAATGTATCCTTATTTAGCTAAAAATAAAGAAGATTTATACCCACATATAAACTCTAGTGAAATATTAGATATCTTTAGTGTTCCTAGTAAGGCTTTCTTTAATCTACATATAAATAAAAAAGATTTAGAATTGTATGGTAAAAATACAGGAACTTATAGCGAAATCATTATTCCTAAGTTTTCTAATATAACTGTAGCTGATACTGTATTTACGATACTTAACGATATTTATGTAAGAGTTTATAAAAATAATAGTATATTCAGTAAGCTAATAGCTAATGATATACCTATTGCTGAAAATAAAGATACCATTATAGAAAGTAATACGGTTACAGATAACGATGGTTTAGAGTGGATTATGCTTAACATAAGTGTTAAACAAATTAAGTACTACAATTATAAAGACACTATTATACAATCTAAACCATATGAAAATACAATGACATTAGATGCTGATGAGCGCTATACTTTTCTAACTACTAAATCTGTTAATAATAATAATAGCATATTTACTTTAAATAGTACCTATAGTAATTTCATGTATAACCCTAATGTACCTACGGTAATCATTAGACCTATGGATAATATTCTAAATATAGAAATACCTAGCGTCTATCTATTAAATAAGATGGTTAATAGCTATATTAACATAGAGCTATATACTACTAAAGGTAATATAGAACTTTTTATTAATAAATACGTTAGTAAAGATTTCGTATTCTCTATAGAGTTACCTAGTACTACTGATGAACGGATGATAGGTACAAAAAATATAAACTATGTAATAAACGCTAGCACTAAAACATTCGGCGGTATAGATGAATTAAGTTTTGAAGAACTTAAGACTAAGATAATAAATTATAGTACAGGCGATAATGAAGTACCTATTACCATTTATGACATTAAAGATAAAGTAGCTGAAAGCGGTTTCACATTTAAAAAAGCTTCTAATACTATTTTAGAACGCGAACTCTTAGTTAATAAAGAGATTGGTAATCTAGATTACAATGTATATAGTAGTATTGATGTTTTCCATAATAACACAAAACTATATTTACCTAATATTAATAGTGATAAAATAAAAAGCATAGATGATAATATCATAGTCATAGAACCTTTTCAAATATTTAAATATAACGAAGATAGTAGTCTAACTCCTTTAACCACATATGAAGCTACTATCCTTAAAACAAATCTAGATATTTTAGAATATAATAAAAATAAATACTTCTTTACATTATATAAATATATAGTAGATTACAAAGATACACTTAATGTTAGAATATATGACGTTAACCAACCTACTATAAGTAATTATAAGAGAAGATTTAGTAATGATGAATTAAATTCACCTATAGCTATTAATAGTAGACACATTATAAAAACTTTAACTGGCTATAGGATAGTTTATAATCTTCTACCTACTAATGAGTTATTAAGTATGGATGCTACTAAAATAAAATGTCAAATATCGATACCGTTAAATGCTAATAACTTTATATATTTTAAAGGTGATTTAGTATTAAATAATAATACCTATACTTTAGTAATAGATTTAGAAACTGATAATTACATAACTGAAAAAGATGAAATAATATTTAGAACAGATATAGGAGAGGTTAAAGTAGCTACTGTTGATTTAGAAAGTAAATTATTTTTAGACGTATATAGTAATGACCAAGCTATAAATGATACTGTGCTTTATAATAGCATAAATATCATAGATGATGATTTTAATGTATTACTATATGAGGAAGAGTTTGATGGAACACTTGGTATACATCTAACACATCTTTATAAAAATTATTATATAGAATACACGGAGCGTAAGTTTAAGAAATATACGGAAGATGTTTATTTAACATATAAAGAAAATGTTTATAACCTAGATGAGAATGGTTTACCTAATATAACATATATAGATACTGATGGAGATGGTACAGATGATGACATAATCTTAGATATAAAACATAATATAGGCGAATTTGTACTAGATGATAATGGAAATAAGATAGTATTACATAAAGAAGGCGATATTATATTAGACGAAGATAACCAACCTATAATAGATAACACATTAGGAATTATACATAATCTAGATTTATTATTAATGGAGGATTCTTTCTTAAGAACTAATAATGATATTTATAAATCATATAGAGTAGATTTCTTTAAAGAACTAACTAAAGTCATAGATACTGAAATAACTAGTATAAATGATAACTTACTAGATAATAGTATATTTAAATTCTTACCTAGTAACGACCTAGATACTATTACGCTAAATATTAACTATAATAAAATAGCATATGATAACTTTGTTAAACCTATAGTTAATTTATACATCAATAATGAAACATCATTCTTATTAACAGATGATATAGAGAAGACTATATTTAACATAGTACAAACATCTTTATTAGGGGAACCTGTTATAAGCGAAATAGAGAAAACTATAGCTGAAAATATAGGGGACGAAATCCTATCTGTTAATATAGAGAATATAACGAGAGATGATAATATCAATATTATAAATTATGAAGTTAATAGTAGTAAATTCGTTATAGATAAAAAATTAGTAACATATACAGACGGTAGTTTAGTAGTTAAACCTGACTTAACTATAAATATAATTAAAATATAAAATAAGTATAGTATAAGGATGACTTAAGTCATCCTTATACTATATGATACTTGAATAGATATAGACATTATCTTTAATCGCAGTAGCCATTTCATCAGGTAATATTTTATAAAAACCTAATTGTACATTTACTGGATTAGTAGTGTTTAAAACAAAATTAAACTTAGATTCAACTATGTTATTAACAATAGTTTTATATCTACTATGGTTAATAATAAATGACTCGCTTAATGCGATAAGAATATTATTAGCTACATATGCTACATAATCTCTTATTCTTCCATTATCAACACCTACAACATCTTCAACATTTACTACACTGTTACCTACGAAGTTAACAACAGTAGCTATAATGATAGTGTCTTTCTCTTCTTGTCTTAAAGTATCAAAATTAGGATACTCTCGTTTAACTGGAAGAACCAGTGTATTAAAAAGAATATCAACCATCTCATCAGGACTCAACCCTGTACCTACATCAATGCTATTATATATTAACATATTAATTCCTTATATTTTTAAATTTTTCAGTTAAAAGATAAAGTTCATTATCTTCTAAGTTTTCAAGTCTATCATTAATGACCTCTTCATAATGTGTAGAGTTAAGTGATAATGTTGAATCACCATATCTTCCTAATATAGAAAAACGTTCATCTATTAATGATATAGACTTATTTACGTTATCTATTTGTTCCATTATATATTTCTTATCTTCGTTCTCTAAATCATCACTACGTAACTCTTTTATAAGTTGTAATTTTATTTTCTTAAGCCTCTTACCTATATCTCTATAGGTTATATTTTGGTCTATGTCATTATTAAATATTCTATTAAAGATAGTTAATACCATCTTAGCTAAATAACTAAAAAAGAAACTAACTATTTTAACACCAGCTACTAATAGTAAAATTAGAATACCGAATATAGAAAATATAGCTACCGATATAGCAAATACTATTAATCCTACTACTGTATATAAGAAAGTTAATATAGGATTATCTATCTCTTTATAATTAGTATCATTAGGTCGTATAGTACCTAGTGTAGAAATCTTAACTAGCGCTGATGATAATGTATCCGCTAATCCTAATTTAACTACAAACTTATCTGACTCTTGTTGTAAATCTAATTTAACAGAGTTCTTATTCTTATCTATCCTATATGTTTTTAATATAAATACATCTAACTCTTCTAATACTCCTATAGCCGTATCGCTCTCAGTATCTGTTCCTGATTTCTTTAAAGCTATAGATAAGCTCTCTATTGGATTCTTATTCTTAGAGAATTTCTCTGTTATAAAATTATCTAATAGACTTAATGTATTTCTAGTACTAGTATACATATATTCTAAATAAGAAAATAGATAACCTATCTCTTTTAATAATAATGAAATAAATTCATCAGGATTAAGATTAACAACAGTAGCGGCTAATACATCTGTTCTTATAGTAAAAATAGAACTTTCTAAACCAGTAACATATGCTCTTTTAAAATCTAATTTAAACTTACCTTCTGATATAGCTGTTTTTAAATTATTTAAAGTATTATAACTATTTTGTTCTGCTTTAGTAGCTAGAGTCTCCCATATTATATTATTAGCTCTTTTTTTAGGAAAAAGACTATCTAAGTTATCCATAGCCATATTAATTACTTTATAGTTCATTGGAGGTGTTACTAAATATGTTATACTATTAAGATTTCTTTTAGAATTTTCTATATTTACGTTAAGACCAAATCTATCTTTAAGTATTTCACTTATCTTAGTTAATCTCTTAGATATCATATCTACCTTCATAGTTGCTTTATAATGCTCATACTCTTTATATGTTTTCTTACTATCGAAATTAGTTCCTACTATATCAGGTAGCGTTAATCTAATCTCATCAAAAAGTTCTGTAGCTTCTTTATTTAGTCTTAATATAAATTTAGTATTTGTTTGTGTATTAATGCTTTCGATGCCTTGTGTTAACATGTCGGCTCCTTTAGATGTTAAATTCAAGCTATTAACATTAATTCAACAGCTGTTATTTTGAAAATATATACAAAGGTTAATAATATGGCTAAATTTTATTTAAAAGATTATGCATCGTTCAATAGTTTTAATGATATAATAGCAGTTAGTTGGCAAATATCTTTAGATAGTGAATTTAAGTTTATAGTAGATGAAACTATATATAATACTGACGATATCGCTATGTGGCATACTCCATTACATAGATTAGATAACTGGGATTTCTATACTGAAAACGACCCTCTATTTGTTAGAGTTAAAATATATTCTAATAATAATAATGTTATAAGCGAAAGCGATTGGTTTATAGCTGAACTTAATAAAGATAGAATAAATAATATAAAATTAACTAATCCTAAAGGAGAGGTTATAGGGGAATATAATATAACTGAAAATGGGTTAAAAAGAGTCTGGTGATACATACGGCATAAGTCGTATGTATCATCATATTTTATTCTCATCTACTATATCATCTATCTTAAGCATGTAATCGTCATTCTCAGCAACGTTGAACCTATAATCCGGCTTAACTAGTGATAATGTATGATTAATAATATTTCTTTCATTACCGTGCTCTGAATGCGGGTTAAGTAGCTTAATAGTTATATCGTTATTAATGCAAAAAGCTTTTAGTTTTTCATATTCCGAATATGTGTTAAGTTTATCTATGATAACTGCATTATCTAGAGTAGATTTTTTAATAGAATCTATTATAGCATTAATGAATATATCAGAATGTAAAGTATATAATACTTCTTTATGTATTTTAAAAATATCTTCCATATTAGTGAATTTACTATAGAAGGTAAAATAATCATCTCTTTTTAAGGCAGACTCTACTTCTCCGACATCTATACCTAATAATTTAGATAATGAGTAAAACACTACTTTGTCAGGGTCAGGATATTTTACTTTATATCCTAACGAAGTTAATCTACCTTGTAAATATTTAGTAACTTTAGTATTAGCTAATCTAGACCAGCCCATTACGACATAAATGATTTTAATATCCATTTTATAACTCCTTAATTAATTTCATTTTAACATATTAGTTAAAGTTTCATCAGGTTTTATAAAAAATCCTAATGTCTCTAATACCATATAAAGAACTCTACAATTATCTATGATAACCCTATCTGTAGATATAATAGGTAGTAACTCTTTAGGTATACCTTTAGTGTGCGTTACTATTAACGGTAGTCTAAAAACCTTAATCTCACTTTTACCACTTAATGTTAAGTAATCTTTAAAGTTATTACGGAACTCTTCATCGCAGCTATCTAAGAATATATTCATATCATTTTTACTATTTATGGTAGTAGGAAATTTAACAGCCATAAATGTAGGTTTAGGTGCATCTCCGTATAATGGCTTAAAAACTTTATTCCATAAAATATAGTGTGTATAAGGAGATTCTAATTCCCCTTTCTTATAACCTTTAGCATCCTTTATCTTTTCAAGTTTTAAAACATCAGGCGAACCTTTATATACTAGGTCTTTAATAATCTCTTCTGCTTCTAATACTTTATTAAGATATTTAGTTAATGGAACCGTCTCTTTTTTAAATGTAGTGTTCATGATATCTATCATCATCTCTTCAGCCATATCACGTATAGGCTGGTATGCATTAGGCGCTATTAAGTTAACGCCTTTACGCTCTAATGATTTCTTTAAATCTATAGCATAAATGTTACCCTCTTGAGATACTACATTAGCAAAATAATGTTTAGAGACATTAGTATTAACAAAAACATCCCATACGAACTCATTCTTCATTTCTAAAGATTGAGCATCTTCATACTTAACGTTCATGTTACCTGCAAATAGTTTAATGTAATGGTCCATAGATTGTGTAACTAACGCAATGATAACTGAACTAACGGCTAACCCATTATCACTAAATGTAGGTTTATTAAAATACCAATCTACCCAGCTACCATAACTGGAACAAGTACTATCTGTATCTGATAATACTATAGCTTCCCTAACCATATCTTTAATATCGGTTATAGAAACTGGAAATATATTAGTTACTAAAAATAATTTAAATATATCACCATACTTATCTATAGTATTAGTAAAACCAATTATAGCTGAAGCCATATTACGTTTATCTACTAAAGTAAAATCATCCCTTTTCTTACCTCTTAAATCACTAATACACATTAGAGCAGCAGTATTATAAATCCATTCATCCGTTAAGTTTAAAATATCATCATACTCTTCTTCTGTTTTGGTTATAAGGACTTTTGTAGTAGCTTCTGCTATAACTCCTCTCATTAAGTCAGGGTTATATGTTCTAAAATGATACATGTCATTACTATATAAAATAAATGCTCTTTTAAATCCGTCTATTCTATTTAAAAAATCAAATATTATTCTCTCTTTTTCTAAATTCCTCCAATACTTACTAGATGATTTAATAACTGAAGCCATGACCTCATCTGCCGTAGGTATATGAATATTATATTTATGTATGACTCGTTCAACTTCTTCAGTAGGAGTTGAATAAGCTATGGTTACTAAATGTTCTAATGTAACATCAGGGTCCTTATAATGTTTATTACCAGATATGATAGATTCACTTAATGCATTACCTATTCCTGAAACACATCTTGTTATAGATGTTAATGTATAATGTGCAGATGGGTTATTTAAAACAGTACCCGCTGATGCATATGCTCCTGATAATGAGTTATTAAAAATCTTCTTAACTTTCTGTATGGTATTATGATACTCGAATTGTTCGAATTGCTTATTCATCTTGTATTTAAACGCAAGCTTTTTATGTTTAGAGCGCTCTTTAATATTGTTCCCAATAAAGTCAGCGTGTAGTGAAGCTTTCTTATCCTTACTAAAATATACCGTAAATGACGGTACTATGATATCACCAGTATCTTTAACATATTTAATATATGAAGATAAAGATGTTTTACTTTTATTCTTTTTACCATTAATATCCCGTTCGTAAAAATAGACAGTAGGGTCTTTAAAGCTTTTTATTTCTTTAATAAAAGTTTTTATTTTATCTTTATAATCTAATGTACTATCTTTCATAGTTTTTAAAAAGTAATTACCTATTTCTAAATAATGTCTTATTGGGTCAACATCATTCACATAAAATTCTGGCTTATTTTTAAAATACTTGCTTATTTTTTTCATTCATCTCGCCTTTAAAAATCTATATTCATTTAAGAATAATCGGGTAAAAAAGAATACTAGTTAGTAAGACATAGTCTTACTAACTCAGTATCTGGTCTTTATATACTTCCATTAATGTTTTGGCTGTTTCATTCGGCTTACATGCGCGCTTATTACTATTAAGTATTTTACGTAAACTAGATTTACTATTAATACCTTCTGTAGTAACCATAATCAGAACAGCTAATAGTGTAGGCTTATTTTCTATAAACCCTATACTTAAACTTTTACTATCCATACTATAGAAACTTCTACTTAATGTCTGTAAATATAAATCGGGTTCTAATCCATCTGTTCTAGGAGTATCTAACAGTACTTTAATATTCTCTACTAAAGAACCAATAGTTCTACTAGGAAACATAAGTTCACCTGCTCTGAATTTAGTTATTAAAGCATTACCTAAATCTTTAAGGTCTCCTTTAACTAAAGCATTTATGTCACTCTTAGGTAATCTATATATGTAGTCCTCTATCTTAGATAGCTCCTCTTCATCCATAGTTAAATAATGAAGCTTAGCTATTATATTAACTTTATCAGCTATAGAATTATCAAATGTCATCATAGTCGTAGTTGTTGTTATTATAGATGCGAATGACTCTTCTATAAAAAGATTAACAGATGATAACCATGCTATATCATCATCTAACATAAGCTTAGTGAATACTAACCTATATAACTGCATCATGCCATTATATTTATCTTGTAGCATATCGGTTACTACAATCATATCGTCCAGCTTAGCTTTCATATATGGTCTAAGGTCGACAGCTACGACATCATTACCTCTAACATCTTTAAAGATTAATGGATTACCCCATATAGGTAATTCTTTCTCTTCTTCATTCTTACCAGTGATGATAACTACTTTAGATTTATCTTCTTTAATCTCGTAAGATAAATCATCAGTAGTAGATGATATATATTTATTTAGTTCGTGCTCTACTTTATCCATATTGGCCAGCATACCTAATGTGCCGTCGTATATATTTAACATTATAAATCCTTATTATTTGTTTATTCAAAAGAAAAAAAGAGTTATACGATATAGATTAGGAAAACCTAATCTATATCGCCCATTATAATGTCACCTATGGCTTCAGCTGTTATTTTTGTTTCAGCTTGAACCCATGATTTACAGATATCTGGAAATACTTCTCTCTCTAATAGGAAATGTCCCCATGCTTTAGGGTCATTAGTATAACCGCCCATTATCCATGTTTTATACTTAAGATGGTTAGGCCACCTATTATATATCTCTTTATGATAACCTAAATGCTTCATTATTTTCTGTACTAATTTAGGGGATAATTCTAAGAATATATCAACCACATCTTCAATAATTCTAGCATCTAATAAACGTTTACCATATTTACAATTTTCACAACCTATACAGTTTAGATTATTGTTTTCTATAAATGAAATATCTAATCTATCTTTAATCCTAACTAAAATATCATCAGGTAACCAATACTCATCTTCAGTTACTACTCTTTCAGAAAGAGCTATCTGTGATATTCTAGAATGCGTTCTTATTTGTGCGAATACAAAATATGGAGCTTTTACTTCTACGGCTCTATAATTATATACTTCACCATATGGTATAAGTTCATAGTCTATACCCGCGTTTACTAAAGCTCTTAGATTAGTATATAGGATGTTGCCTTCTAAATAACTATACGGCATTATCTCATTTAGGAATACATCTAAAGAAACTTGTATAGGCTCATCAAAATTTTCTATATCGGTAGATGATAATAAATAGAATACTTCATTTTCATCACCTATTACTTTTTTACTTAACCTAGCATCTAGGATAACGGGAATATATTCTATAGGTCTACCTGCTTTATTACTAATAGTCTTATTACTTTTTTCTATATCATTAATAGATATATTAGGCGCTGCTTCTGCTAATAAGCTACTATATCTTTTTTTAGGGCTATTAGCATTATCTTTACCTCTACTAACGGCCGCTATACTCGTAGCTATACGTATACGGTTATCTTCGGAAGAATTAAATTCTGCATATTCCAAACCTAATTTATTAGAAATCTCTCTAACATAACCTTCTTCAAATATCTGCTTATATATTATATACATTACATATGTCCTTTAGTTAAGACCGTCTTCAAGTATCTCACGCTCTTTAGTTAAATCTCTATTTTCAGCATCTCTATCAGTGAACTTATCAGGGTATCTAGCTTTTAATTTTTTGATGTTGGTAAGTTGTACAGTTTCAACATCTCCGCCATTTATCTCTACAGATGAGCAAATGCCTTTATACATTTTAATAGTTTCTAGTTTAAAAACATCTAAATTTACTTTAGAGCCATAAAATAGAGCTTTTTTACAAACATCTAATAAATCAGTTCTCTCTTTAACAGCTGGTTCAAAATCATCTATATTTTCTAGCTCACTTACAATATCTAACTCATCTGCTAAAATAGCTAGATACCAAAATGTATCACCGCACTCTTCTAAAAAATTAACTCTATCATTAGCGCGTGCTGCTGCCATTATTTCAGTAGACTCTGTAACAATTCCCATAATCGAATGCAACATACGATTCGTTAATCCAGTATCTTCTACAACTAATTCTTTAAGTGGTTGTTTAATAGACTCAGTTTTCTTAGCCTCTTCTACGTATGTATATATATCCATCTTTCTATCCTTATTTATTTAATTCATATTACTTATTACGATGAAAAAATAAATACACATAGACAATTAAGTCTATGCATATTTATAATAATTAACCGCGATATTTCATGTTATTGAAATTACCCATGAAACCTGCGCTACCCATTTGCTGTGCTGCGAAACCTGTATTAGATACAGAAGCACCGTTGTATGCTTGCGCTACAAATTGTAAGTTATTGAAATCGTTATAACCGATTGGATTACCTTCAGTACTTGGAGCATAACCAGCAGCCATAGCTTTTTGTACTAACTCTTCTACAAATCTACCATGTAGTGGAACACGTACCGCTTTACCAGTAATAGTAACCTGTAAGTTAAGAATAGTAGCAATTTTATCAATCACTTCTAATTTAAGAATATAAGGTTGTTTACCAGTATGACTTTCACAAATGTGAGATGGTAAGTTAGAGAAAATCCATTCAAAAATCAACGCTGGTTCATTAGTATACTTAGCGATAAATGTTGTATCGATTTCACGAATATCTCTTGTATTACCATCAGCATCTACATAGTTACCAATAGGTACTAAGAAACCTTCATTAGCTGCAACTGCGTTAGTTTCAAACTTACTTCCGACTAAACGTTCTGCAGCAGATAAGATATCATTAGTAGCACGTTGTGTAGCACTTGGAATACTTAAACCTACGAACGGAGTCATATATGAATAACTTGCACCATATAATTCAACTTCAACTGCGAAGATAGGAGAAGAGCTGATATGCGTACGAATGATATCATTGATGATTTCAGGTTTAGCTTTAGGGTCTTTAAAAGATAGCTTATCTCCAAAACCAGCACCATCACCTTTATAGTTAAACAAGTAGTTAAGTGGGCCAGCATCTTTCTCAATGATAAGAGCACTTAGTTGTTGTCTGTTAGTGAATGTTGCAGCATTGATAAGAGATAGTAAAGTATAACCCATAGTTGGAGCTTTACCTAAGAACTCATTAAGTATAATCATTGGTTTTGCTGTACGTTTGATTTGTTGTGTATATGGAATAACATCTTCAGAAATGATATACTCTAAATAACCAGCAGTTGTAGCAAGCATTTTTCTAGAGTTAGTTCCGTGAAAATCACGAACATTACCATTACGGACTACGTTAGTTTCAACATTGAAATCTGTACGAACCGTTCTACCTAACTTATTGATAGTAAGACCAGTGTTCATGATTACATCAAGTGTAAGATTTGAGTTTGAAGTTACTTTACGAATATCAGCAGCAGTGATATCTCTAGCCTTACCAGTTTCAACTAGCTCTTTAAGAGCGATAAGGTCATGGCCATATTTAGCAATGATTTCGCATGTTGTCTCAATGTTAGCATCAGTAGGGATAACTACGCCCTCTAAAGATACAAGTGGTGCATCATTGAACTCTTTTCTAAGAGTCTTTTCAATTTGCTCATATAGATAATCATTAAATGCATCAGATGTTACAAGGATAGCAATACTGTTTTTAATGTTCATTTCTGCAATGATTTGTTTAACTGTAACTGGCGCACGACCTGTAGCTTCAAGTAGTGACATGAAGTAGTAAACCTTACCATTACTTCCTTTATAATACATAAGTACGAATGAATAACCTAAGTCATATGCATCTTTATTAATAGTTGCTATTTTAACATCAATCTTTTTAGACTCGATACCTTTCAAAAATGCTTTACCCGCATCTTCTAAAACTTCACCATCCGCTTTATCAGAGATAAGGATACTATCAAGACTAATCAAATCTTGAAACTGCTCACCGTTATCTGTACGTTGGTCATCTACGAACATATCTTCTAAATTGTTTTGTGCTGCAGTTGCTTGTTCTACATTTACTTCTGTTTCTACGCCTGTTTTAATTCCTCTTTGAATTGCCATTTGGACTTCCTTTTAATGTTATGTTTTCTATTAGAGTTCCTAACTCTCATATTAGTAATATCTCTTTAAATTATTTTCGAATTAAAAAGTTACTACTATACTAGAGTATATACTAACTAACCTTATTAGGGTTAGTTATTAACTTTAATAGTTTATTCAAATAATAGTATATCTTTGTCTGTATACTATAACCTAACATCTTCGCTAAAAGATGTTTTTTATTTATTTGTTCAATAGTAATATATATGTATAAAAAATATATTTATATATTAAAAAGAACATGTGCACATATTAATAATATATAGCTATATAACTATAGAGATTAAAAAAATACACATAGTGTATGTCCCATATGGGACATACACTGTTAAATAAATGGGCTAACCATACCTTGTATATATCTAGACATAGATACCGAATTATTCATAAATAGTATCTTAGCCATTTTCTCTTTTAAGAATGTTTTATAATCCTCTAATGCAGAGGAGTAATCATCAACTATATCACTAACTTTACTTAGTTCATGACCGTTATATAACTCACCTTTATCTAAAGCTATAACTAACTTATTATAAATAAAAGCTTTAACAGCATATGTTACTAATTCAGAAAATGCTATATAAGAAGATGGTTGTAAATTACTAAGGTTACTATTATTCTCAACTATGATTCTTAGGAACCCGTTCGCTATAGCCATTACGTTATCATGTACTAATATAACGTTAGGCGCTATAAGCTCCAAGTTAGTTATAACTGTAGACGAGCCGACACTACCCATATGGTACATTACATTATTAGCACTATTAATAAGTGGGTTACCAGATGTATTAGTCATATTAGTATATGTAACATTAGCTGTTAATGATAATGCATTTAATACCTTCTTATTATTAGTAAGTTCATAAGGAACGCTTATGACTAAGTTTCTCTGATTCATAGCGTGTTCGTAATATGTTACATTACATCCATTAACAGGTATAGTTAATTCTATACCTCCTATAAGATTACAGTCTTTTAAAACGATAGGTTCTATAACTAAATCAGTTATCTGTTTCTCTAAAGTCGTAGGTATGCTATAAACTGTAGCTTTACGCATAAAAGCTAAATTCAATATCTCAGATGGTATCTCTAAAGATAATCTATCTAAGGCATACTTAACGGCAGACATTATGCTACCTTATTACAATGTTGGAAATAACAGTTAGGTATAATTGCATTAAGAACATTTAACAACTCACACTCACCTCGTGAATTCTCCATAACATATTTAACTGGTAAATTACTAATATCATTAGTATTACTAGTTATAGAATAATCATGTCTTAATACTTTCAACAACTTAACAACATCACCTGTTTTATATAAGGCACTTGGGTTAACTAATGACCCATTAAAAAAACCTTTAGCATCTCTCATTTTCTAACTCCTATTTTAATATTTCATTTAGTTTATCTATTTTCTCATCTAGTATTTCTTTAGTTAAAAAATAGTCTACTTCAAAATATTTGTTTCGGTTGGCCAACTTAAGCGCATATCTTATTTCATTTATAACATCCTTATTCATCTTCTCATCTATATATTTTAATAGGTGTATGATTATATCTATTCTAGATAGCCATATAAGCCAAGCATTCTTTCTATTAACCCTATCGTTAGGTAATTGTTCTATACTTAAGAAATCCTCTCCAGTAGGAGCTATGATAGTTTTAAGATACTCTTTATAAGTTATCCTATTATGCTTTTTAAAATTATCCATAAACCACTTCAACATCTCATCTATATGCTTACCTATATCTGGTAATGTAAAAGGATTGTAATTATAATATTTACTAACATATACATCATCTCTTATATTCATATATCTACTTATAGACGTTTTCTCTATTATACTAGGTATGATATTAACCAATACTACCTCATATACGAATCTAGCAGCATCAACATCCTTATCCTCTTCTAACTGCTCCTTATACCAAAGCCTGAACTGTATACCTAACTTAACTGGGTCTATAGCATATATACCTATATCCATGAAGTTACCATGGTCATATCTTTTAGGATGTGTTATTAATATATCACTTATAGAAGTATGTAACATATAACAACCTACTATCTTTCTATAATCTGTTTCATATATATCAAAACTCTCTCTAGTATAATATAGATATTCATTAACATCATCTAGTATAGTATTTTCAAATGGTTTACTATTATTATTGTTAGTAGTTATTCCTAACTGGTTACATATGTAATATCCATCACTATCTAATATGTTATATAGTTCTAATATATCTATATTCATATCGACATCTAAACTCTCTATAAGTGTAACTAAAACATTAGGTCTTTTAACATATAAACCATTACTACTATAATAATCTCTTATAGCGTATAGATATGTATTTAGATAATGTTCTATTCTATCATAATGTGGATACTTATATTTAACTCTAATATCTTCAGTATCTGTTAAATGGAATAACTGTAACATTATTGTTATCTCCTTTAATATATTATTCAATACATCATCTGTACTATAGCTGATTGTTATTCTAACTTTCTTCTTATTATTTTTTAAATTAAAAAAAAACATTTAACCTTAATCTATTAACATCTACTTATTATCTATTACTATCTTATTATTGTTATTATTATTATATTAACCTATTATATGAAATAGTATATAAATAGTTTATTAACAGTTAATATATATTTCGGGTATACAGGACCAATGACCTTTTCATTGGGGCACCCTATATATGGATGAACTGAAGCGAGCCAACGGAACGAGCGTAAGTGAAGGAATATTAGAAACCTGTATAGGAGGCGAAGCCTCCTCTTTATATTATATATATATTGAGGATGACTTTAAAAATTAAAATTTTTAAGTCAACTATTTTTTTTTTAATTTTTTAAGATTTATTTTTATAGATTTATTTTTTAATTTTAAATTTTAATTTTACAAAAACGTTAAGAAGATTGACGGTAGTCTAATAGAAGAATAGTGTTTTAAAGGAAATTTTTTTTTCAGCGATGGTCAGGCGGCGGAAGCTGCTTGGCTATCTGCTTCTCTTTCTTTCTAGTATATACATATCTTATAAGAGAAAGATGATATACTGAATATAATATTAAAGGATATGAACTTATGGATAAATATAGAAGTATTAAATACAGTTATGGCAGTAGAACTAAAAGATATACTATACTAACTAATAAAAGCTTAGAACTGTTTAACGTTATAAGTAAACTAATAGGTAAGAGTAGTTGTAATGTTATAATGGTTAAAGTAAATAAGAGTAGTTTTGATATATACGAATTCTTCTTATTAGAGTTAGAATTTTTATTAAGAGAATTAAAAGATAGTAGACCTGACTTAGGGATGTTGTTAGGTGGTCCTTTTATAAATGATTTATTAGGTTTTATAAGAAAGAGAAGTTGGGTTAGTGATAGATATAGTAATACTAGTATGGAAGTTCTTAATAAGGGTAATATAATAAGATATATGAAATATAGTCCATTAGAACATCAGATGTTGAGTTATAAGAAATATGAAGAAGTTAAACGTATGGGTAATTTAAGAGGATATTTATTAGATGCTGAAGCTGGCGTTGGTAAGACCTATATGAGTTTAAGTTTAGGGGAAGCTTTAGAGTATAACTATTTTATTATATTAGCTCCTAAAGCTACGTTAGATGAGGTATGGGTTAAAAGTGTTACTGAGAGTCTATTTAAGAGCCCTCAGAGCGTTATCAAGCTGGATGCTAAGAATGATGTATATCATGGTGAAAAATTCATTGTGACGCATTATGAGTATATAAGTAAAATATTAGAAGATAAGAAGCTTATGAGGAGATTGAAAAAACTGAAACCTATGTTAATCATAGATGAGTTCCATAACTTTAACGAGATAACGTCTATGAGGACACAAAAGCTTTTAGAGTTAGTCACATACATGAGATTAGAGGATATAGTTTTATTAACAGGTACGCCTATAAAAATGAGTTTAACAGAACTTAAACCTATGTTATATATACTAGATGATAAGTTCCCTCCAGTGGTAGATAGATTTGATGATTTTTATAGAAGATTAACTCCTATTAAAAAAGATATGTTACATTATAGATTTGGTTTATATAAAGAGAGAATAGTTAAAGATAAATCTAATATGCCTAATATTACTATAAGTGAATATAAATTACGCATAGAGGACGCTGAGAGGTTCACTATAGCTAATATACGTAAACGTATGGAAGATTATAAAAATAAGCGTATGATGGAGATATGGGACTCTTATGACCTATATGAAAGTCAATTCGAAACATTGTTACAGAATATGAAAATGAATATGCTTAATAAAGGATATAAACATAGGGATATTAATAATATTATAAGAGATTATAAATCTAATATAAAAGTAATACAACAACATAGTAAATCTAAAAAACTATATATGATACAGGATATATTAACAGAGACTACGTTAATGGAAAAAAACATCATAACTAAATATTTAAGTAGTGGTGATACTAAAGCTTTTAATAATGTTAAATCTATTATAAAATATCCAGAGCTTAAAGTTTTAGGAGAAGCATTAGGTAAAATACTATTAGGCTCTAGGATAGAATGTTATAACGCATTAGCTAAAGAGCTATCCTATAAAAACTTATTAAGTTTAACTAATAAGAAAGGTCTTATATTTAGTAACTATGTATCAGTCTGTAAAACAGTTATAGAACGCACTATTAAAGAAGGTTATCAACCAGTTGGAGTTTATGGTGATAATACTAAAGATTTAACTAATACCGTTAAAGACTTTAATAATTTAGATAGCCCCTCTAACCCTATAGTAGCTACTTATAAATCTTTAAGTACCGGTGTCCCTTTAACTAGTGCTAATGTAGTTATTTTAATAGATACTGCATTAAGAAGTTATCTTTTAGAACAAGCTATAGCTAGAGCATGGCGTATAGGTAATGATGAGGATGTTGTTGTTTTCATGGTTAAATTAGATACAGGTAATAAGTTTAATATAACAGAGAGAGATTTATACATAGTAAATACTAGCCAGATGAACGTAGTCGATATAACAGGTAATGAAAAATCTATAGATATACCTGAACAAGTTATACCGTTAGAGTTAGAGGAGAATGTAGAAGATGAAATCATAGAGGAGATAGAGGAAGAGATAGAAGAAGGATTAACATCATTTATAAATATAGATATGGTTAAAGAGTTAAATGTTAATCTAAATGATGATAGTAAAGAGAACCTTATTAAAACACTTATGAAGAAAATAATATTTAAAAAATAAAGATAACTCTATAAGGTCTTATGACCTTATAGAGATTATTTAAAAATATCTTTGATTACATTATAGCCATCACGTATACCATATGCTAAAGTATCTATAACAGTATGGTCTTCTTTAGTTATATCCATTATTTTAATAACGGCTATGTTCATATTTATTAACTGGTAATATACATAGTTACTATAAGCGACTGCAGTTATGTATTTAGCTACATTACTTATATAATCAGAAAACATATTAAGAGTAGCTCTATCCATAGCTCCTTTGTTTTTATTAATACTATCATATATAGCTTTTAATTTAACTAAGATAGTTTCATTCATGCTGTATATATCTTCTAAATCTTCCATTCTATAATTACTACCTAAGTGTAAGTTATTTTTAGTTAATGTATTTAATTCATTAAGATTTTTAACTAACTCTTTAACGGGTTTTCTATCTACTAAAACTTTATTAGAAGTTACCTTATCTAAATTTTTATTCATAGCTACAACTGCTTTATTAAGAGAGTGTAATTCATTCTTATCTATATTAACGGATATACTATCAGCTTTACTATCTAAGATATCATCTAGTAGACTATTAAAGTTATCTAAAACTGTTAATGTACTTTTAACAAAATAACTGTTATCATTAACGATATTATATAGTTCTGGTAACGTTACATTTAATCCTAACATAACAGGTGATTTCTTATCTGCTATTTTATAGAATTTAAAACCGTTCTTCATATGTGTCACTAATGTAGTTCTAGCTACATATAAGTCTTTTATATTAGGAGTTTTAGTTTTATAATCTATGAGTCCATCTATCGCTATATTCATAGTGTTAAAGTAATCCATGATACCAGATACACCTTTTTCAAAAGCTTTATCTACTTTATAAAAAGCCTTATCTATAAACTCAAATGCTTCTTGACCATTAGTATAGGTAGTATAGTCATCGTTATAACTAGTATACTCTTCAGTATCATCGGATACGCTACCGGTATCAGTGTCACTAGTAACGCTTATACTTTTATCATTACTTTCACTAACGGCTTTATAGTAATTCTCTATAGAATCATCTATAATCTCATTACCTTCTTGCAACATAGTTTTCTGTTTAATAACAGGCTCTATCTTCAAATCTATTTTTCTATCTAGCATGATTTAAAATCCTTTTCTTATATTTATTCAAAGAAAAAAAGAGATGTCCATATAGTACAGCTTAGGCTGTACTATACGTCACATAGTTAACATGTCATAAACTAAGTCTTCTTCATCCTCAGCTTCTTCATTAGTATCCAAGTAAGACATAAGTGTTAATATAGAAGTTTTAGCTATATTAAGGTTACCACTTATTTTGTATATATCCAACTCTGGTACATTTCTAAATGGGTTAAATGCCTCAGCCAACTCTGCTAGCATATTGTCCGTTAATACTGTAAAGTTTAATTCATCTCCATCCACATCTGCGTTTAACGATGGCATCAGCGGTAATGGAAAACCTGTAGTATGGTCATGTACATTAGTCTTAAATCTAGTTATAAAAACTTTAACTATACTACCTACACCCAAACTAGGATTTCTATTAGCTAGAACAGGTATTCCTTTATACGGAGATTCATCTATGAGTTCCTGTAAAATTTTATCTATAACTTCGTTATAGTTAAATGTAGATTCATACACTAACGCACTAGCATCTTTATGATTATAACCTAATGCATAAAGTTTATTTAGCACATGTGGTCTAAAAGTAGTTAGTCCTATATCCCATGGTACATGTATAGTATCATATTCAAATTCAGAACGTAATGTTGAGATAACTGTTCTAAATGTGAAGTGTGCTCTAGTACCGAATATATTCTTTCTAGATAATCCTCCTTTCTTACTAACAAAGTTCTTAACATAATCCACATAAAGATTAGCAGATAATGATATAAGTTTAGCTGTATTCCTACCTAACTTTTTCTTAGTAGCATTGACATCAGTGTTAGTAGTTATAGCTAGTAGTGCTAAATCTATGATATCTGCTAATAGTAGGTTAGTATAATTACCTTTATTAGTATTTTCAACTACGAACAGTTTCTTATTAATAAGAGGTAGATTAGTAGAAAATATATCATCTTTCTTCTTAATGAAATACTTATGTAATTTCTCAAGTTTCATCTGCTTATTAAAAGCTTTGAACTGACTGTTATGTTTAAGATAGATGATGATTTTCTCTAAATTATTAATAACATTGATATATTCCCTACCTCCTATAAGTTCTTTTATATTATGTAAAACAGGAGGTACTTTAGGAGGATTATAACTACTATCTGATAGCCAACGTAGACTGTCTACTTTAGTATTAATAAGTTTAGTTAAATCAACCCAGAATTTAGGATTAACAAAAGGTAACTCATCATCAAACTTTCTAACCCATAAGATAGGGTCTATAGAAGATGACATATCTACAACAGGCGTACCGCATACAGGACATATCCGGTCTAATAAGTAACCTTTAGCATAATGACCGCATGAGCACTGGGGTATCAATGATATCTCGTCATCATAGGTAGAGTATATTAAATCCTTGATGCCGCTCTCCTCTAACTTTAAATCATTTAGCATTATCTTCTTCTCTACTCTAGAGTGTAAATCATCTAGACTTATTATATTCTGTATAACTGGCATATTTATCCTTTAAGTATTTTAAATGTTATTTTATAATTATCTTTCTTAAATACAACGAATTCACTATTTAAGTCTAAGATATTTTTATTATTTAAACCAATATCAATCCTACGTTCATTTTTTCGTATTTGACTATTACCAAAAGGCGTACTTGGTTTAGCTTCATTATCTTCTTCCTTCATTTCTATAGTAGGGTCTATAACAAAACCATCTAAATTTATGGTAAATCTAGGTAGTTCTAAATGACTCATAAGTATCTCATTAGGGTATATTCTAAGTTTAGTGAAATCGAACTCTATTTTAACTTCATCCTCATCGCCTATCTCTTCTAACTTATATAATTTAAGTATATCATTACCAGATATAAAATCTAAATTAAGCAATTCTAATAACTCTTTTAATTTCATATCCCTATTCGATATATGTTCTTCTACTATAGCTTTAAGGTGGTCTATTGTAAAAGTTACTAACCCCCTATAAGCGTCTAGTAAATCATCGTAGAAATCACTAAGTACTTTAAATTCCTCACAGTACTCGGTAATAGTCTCTACGTCTAACTTACCAAAATGTAAAGCATAAGTTATCCTACCTGGTCTATTAAGTATAAACGGAGATATCCTATTTTTATGGTTCTCTGTTATTATAACTATCCTATTCATTCCTAAAGTATTAGAAAGCATAGTCAGCATTTTATCCTGTTGACTAGTATTAAATGATTTACCGAACTCATCGAAGAAAAATACTACATTATCCATTAAGTCTAGATATGTTATAAGTTTCTGATTGAATTGTATATTAGATAGTAAAATAACTTTCATGGCATTTTTCTCTACACATAAGTTAGATAAAATTTTAGCCATCTCAGATTTACCAGCTCCTGCTTGGCCCGTTAATATTACCCCGCTATTAAATTTTCTTCTTACGAATGCATTCCAGTAGAAATTAATATACTTAGGTAATTTGCCATATAGCTTTTCTGGCTCTTTAAATTTAAACGATACATAATTTAATGTATATTCTCCGTGTATTTGTTTAAGTTCATATATGCCTGGAAAAGACATCATGGGGTTCATCATCATACATGCTCCTTTTAATATTATATGTTACGTAACTCGATATCATATTAGTAATATACGCACAAAAAGAAATAGAGTTAATATAATATATTAGTTAGAAAAAAAGCATACTAGTAGTTGGTTTAAACCAACTACTAGATATTCTCAATTTTACGTATAAGTAATTTATTCTTATCTTTATATTCCTGTAGTGTTTTAGTAATTTCTTTTAGCATACTCCTACATGTTTTATTATTTCTAATATTAGCTAAGCGTTTAGCTTCGAATACATCTGCTTCCTCATAACTAGCTATATATTTACCAGATATCTCTTCTATTTCAGAAGTAGGAGTTATACCTATTAGTGTGGCTATTAAATCATTTACTTCATCTTTAATAAAATCTACATTTATATCATCTGGTAAATAATCTAAGTTAACAAGTAAAGCTTTATTTATAAATACTTTACCTACTACTTGTGGTATATTTTCTATATAATCACTAGGTATGTTAAAAACACTATCACCTTCAGTAGTTAAGGTTATAATAGGTATATTATTAATTAATGCGTTATTATAATCGTCACTAGTTAATCCTTGGTCTAAATATATTAACTGCTCTACATCTATATCATCGTTTAATAGATTAGGTATTGTTTGTATATTAGTTACGGTATATGTTACGTTATCATTTAGTATAGGTGTTAATGGTTGCTTTAATTTAAATTGTCCTACTAAATTTATAGGTGGTATTATGTAATCCATACGTTATATCCTTTTTGGTGTTATACTCATCTAATGAAAAAGATGAAATATAAAGGCTTAAATTATGAGTAAAGAGATAGAAGAAAAAGAGTATAATAAATTAGTAATATATACAGACGGCGGAGCTAGACCAAATCCAGGTAGCAGTGGCTATGGTATACATTTTTGTATACTTACTAATAAAGGTAAACCTAAATTAGTTTTAGGTAATAATCATATAACAGATATGGGTTATAAAACTAAGACTGAATATAAAGCTAATCAGGATTTAAAGTTGATGGTAGCTAAAGGCTATACTGATATCATAGGGTTTGATAAAAGATTAAATACTAACAACATGGCTGAGCTACAAGCTATTATAACTGCATTAGAAAAAGCTACTGAGGTAGCTGATAAACATGATGCTGAAATAGAAGATATTCTTATATTATCAGATAGTACATATAGTATCAATTATGTTAACAAGATACTTAATGATACTTTAAGTATTAATGAAGTGACTATTAATAAAGATTTAGTTATAAGACTAGCTGAAATAGTAAATGCTTTTAAACATGCTTTTAATATTAAAATAGATAAAGTTCTAGCGCATGATGTTAATGTAGGTAATAATAAAGCTGATGCATTAGCTACTATGGGTATTTTTAGAAATAAAGATGTTACCGTAACAGATATTAAACAAGAGAAAGTTATGCACTTCGATGATAAATATTGGAGTGACGTTAAGATAGATGTAGATACATTTTATTTTAAACAATTATTTAATTTCTTTCCAGAAAACCAAAGTAAAAATAAAGTTTATTATGGGGTTAACTATAAAGAGTTATCTGATTTTGGTAAACATATAAATTATATAACATATACTTTAGTTAACCTACGCGAAGGCGATGAGTTAATTAATGATATACTTAAAATTATTAGAGATACTTTAGGCACACATCATGTACCATATGTCATTAACTTGCGTAATCTTTTAAGTAAAGATATATTAAGAGATTATTTTAAATATGGTAAAGATTTCTTACGCATTATTAAAAGACCTTTTTTAAGTCTCATGACTATTAATAATATAGAAGTAGCTAGAGAGTTAAATCCACCTGGTTTATCAGCCATGCTTATGGAGAATATGCTAGGGTTCGAGGAAGAGTTAGCTGATTACGTAAATGGTACAGAAAAAGAAAAGATAGAGTATATAGATATAACAGATATGATTTATACTAGTAATGCTAAAGGTAAATGTATAATACAGCCTGAGTTAATAAACGATAAAGTTAAAATAGAATATAAAGCAGATACGTTTAAACTTAAGATACATATGAATAGTGATTTACCTCCTAGAAATACATTAAAAAGATTTGAGAGTAAAACTCCTAAAGTAATTCTTGTAATAAAAGATAGAGGACCACTTATAGAGTATTTTACTATAGTTAATACTAATGATGATGACTATATCTTTTCAGCATCTTTATATGCTAATAAAATAGTTAAAAAAATGCCTAAAAAGAAAAAATAAAACTAAACATCATATGTGTCTTAATAGACACATATGTATGTATTTTAGTATTTATGAATATTTTGCGCAAAACACTCTATAAGATTACTCTTACGGATAGTAGCCATTTTTAAGAAGTTATGTCTGATGATATAAGTATCGTCACCTATAAACATTATAACATCTTTTAGATTACCTACTTTTATACCAGTTCCAGACAAATGCTCTTCTGGTTTATTAGTAGTTAGTAAATGACCTTGTACTAATCTTTCATTAGTAGGTAATTTAAGTCTATCTGTTTTTGTGACTGATACCGGATATGCAAATGTTAAAACATCCATATTATCACCAGGTGCTTCGACCATAGCTTCCTCTGCGTTAGCTAATTTATCAGCTAGCTCATATAGCTCTTTCCAATCAATCTCTTTTAGAATCACAGCTATACGCGTTTCTGATTCGCCCATCTCTAAGAGTTCTTCTCTGTCTAGCATATAACTTTCTGTAAAGATAGGATATTGGAAGATTTCATGATTTTCATTAGTCGCAATATCACAAACAGCATTAATTAACTTAAAGTTAATATAATTAGTAAGCTGCGCATTATAATAATCATAAACATCTTTACGTAGGCTCTCCTTAACTATAGGTAGCTTTTCATCATCTACAAATTCGATAGCATCCTTCAACGTTACGATATTTCCAGAACCAGTTACATATTTAGTATTTAAAATAACTACATCTAGTAACTTACTTTCACTATCAGTAATGTTATGTTTTTCACTCACTTCTCTTAACTCTTGTATAGATTTTACTATTAACATATTTTTTCCTTTTATTTATTAACTATTATATATTTGAAAGTTTTAGCATCTCTATTTAAGATAAGCTCTAATCTTTCTTTTTCTTCATCGTATAAGTACGGGCTATCAGTTTCCTCTGGTACCCAACCTTCATCTTCACTTAACACCAATAATGATGATTCGGCTTTTAATTCAGGTTTAGTCATAACTCGCTCATACTGTTCACTCATAGGTCTATCGACGGATTCTGCATTATTATTAAAAGCTTCTAACTCATCGATATAAGTACGAGGCACTTTAACTCCATGTGACCCTCTATTAGCATTACCGCTGCTACCAAAGCCTAAGTCATTCACAGCAGTATCATTATTATAATTTCTAGGACTATTAAATCCTACTGTTGCAGTATTTTGGTTAAAAGCGGTATACTGATTATTAGGTTGCTGATGCTGTAAAGGTCTTCCATATTGGTCAACTTCATAGTATCCATTACCGTCATTCTTATAAAATTTACCAGCGTTATCTGTCCATGCTACTGGATTACCATATGCGTCATTTTTAATAGGAGTTAGATTAGGCTGCTGTTGTGGCATCTGTCCTCCCATCATATTTGCTTGTAGCGGTCTTCCTGTGTTATCTGTTTCTATAAGATTTTGATTAGCGTCAAGCCTATAAAAACGCCCATCAACATTACGCCATAGCCAGGGTTGTCCTGTAGCGTTGTCTATTCCAACGGGCGTGAGCTGCGGTTGTCTGTTAGTGTTCATAAAGAACTCCTTTGTTTCTAATTAGTTTTTTTAATGAAAAAAACTTAAAAATGTTATATATATAGCATTTCTGCATATTAATAATATATAACTAAAAAAAGTTAGAGATACATGGTCATAAGACCATGTATCCATTTAACTATAATTTACTATAACTCATCAGTTTCATCTCCACTATTTTCAGTATCGTTATCATTATTATCTTCTACATTATCTTCTACATTATCATTATCGTTATCTTCATCAGCCTCATCTTCAGCGTTATCTAATTTATCTATTTTTTCATCTAAGATTTTCTTAGTCTTATTAGTATCTTTTACAAATGGTAATATCAGTTTTGTTAAAACATCTATATGTGATGTAAACTCTTCTAATATATTATTATTAGGATTACCATCTTCGTCTAATGTTAATATATTAGTTAATTCAGGTAGTATATTATTTTCGCTTATATAACGCTTAGTTAGCATTACTTTAATAGCTGCTTTAGCATCATCCATCTTATCGCCAAAATCACCTATTAAATCATCAGGTATAGCATCAGTACTCATTAATATATCTGTTATTTTATCTATTTCATCTATAAAATCATCTAATAAATCCTTACTATTACTATCATCAGTAACTTCAGGTTTAGGTAATTCTATTACTAAATGTTTAATAGTCGTACTAGCTAACCATTCTATTAGAACATCATCAGATACTTTCTTAATAATTTCAGTATCTACATTAGGATTATTAGATTTTAATATATACTTTCTAATACTTTTAATTTCAGTTTCTAATATATCTTTTATTTTATTTTTAAATTTACCATCTAATAATAATTTCTTTCTAATATCTTTTGTTATAAGTATATTAAACTTTCTCTGCAGTTTAGATACTCTCTTACTAAGTAATAGATTATTAGCTATAACAGTTGTAGCAAAATCAGGACTATAGCTATTATCTAATATTTCAGGAGTTAAATATAAACTAGTTATAAGTAGTTTATCTATGTTTTCTTTTAAGTCACTATCTACAGGACTTATATCTACACTTTTTTCATCTATATCTATGCTAACATCAGGAGCACTAGGATGCTTAAAATTGAAACTATAACCTAATTTATGTGTCCAGTCTACGAAGTCATCTGCTTTTAGCATACCTATAGGTAGACTAACCTGTCTATTAGAAATAATGTTACCCATTATCATCTCTGATGTTTTTCTAAAATTAGGGTCTTCTGGGTCTAAATCTACATTAACTTCAGTAGTAGTTGTACTACTTTTAATATATGATAAAAGGTTCGTAAATAGTATAATACCTCTTATACTAGCTAGGACAGTTGTTCTTTCTAAAAGACTTTCACCAGTTCCGTTACTCCTATAATTAATGGCATAGTAACTAACAAGCTCTTCCGGCATAAAAATAATCTTAAGCTTACTTTCGCTTAAAATAGTATCAGCTATAGATAAGAGAAGTCCATTATCTATTTCTATATTACTATCTATCAAATTTTTATATTTGCTCTCTTTTAAATAACTATTAAGTTTATTACCTAAGAATATTTTCCTAACATCATCTATGTTAGAAATATTAGGTGTATCTTTAGCTATACCTTTTATATTATGTTTTACTTTTTTAAATATGTTAACAGACTCATCTACCGTTAATGTAGTTTCTTTAATAGGTAGTCCATTATCGTCTAGAAAAATAAAATAACCATAATGTTTATTAGGGTCATTTTTAGCGCAAACAGGTATTACGTTAAAGCTATCCATTTTCTTAATGATAGGTTTATTATAGTCTATGTCAGTATCGTCCATAACACCATAACCATTACTATCTATAAACATACTCTCTAAAGCTATAGTAGTTTCATTATATGCTGTGTTAAATAACGAAGCTTCATTTCCTACTTTAATCATAGTATCGTTTAAAATATCACTGCATATATTTAAAGGATTATCTGAAAATTCTATAGGACTATCTTTAGGTTCTTTATATGTAGATATAGATTCGCTAAAAATAGGTTTACTGGATGACATAATATCTTCTAACCCGGAAGTAGGCGTTTTCTTAATAGTATCTAGAAGTTTCTTTATATTACTAGGTGGTATATTTAATTCCACATATGAACCTTGTGTATATAGGGTTTCAGAAATGATGGTATCTAATTTATCTAGATAATCATATTCCCCGTTAATATACGTCCTACTTACATCCATTATTATATTTTGCACATTTACAGGAAGTTTAAAATTATTTAGTTTACAATAAACCCCATTATTCTGCATATCGTTGGGTGATATAATTAAAGATGTCATTATCTCTATTACTAATTCTATATCTGGGAATATCTCCGTTATATCGGATACTATGCCTGATATATTTCTACTATGTTGCTGTATAGAAGCTAAGTCTTTAGCCTTTACAGAACTATTTTGGTCAGTATTAATAAAACCATGTGCTGATTTTAATAAACTATTCCTAGCATCTATATTTTTAGACGGTTTTTTCATTTTTCTCATAAGTGTCCTTTTTGATTTGAAATTAAGTATAAAGGGTTAAATAATGTTAAACATAGAAGATTATTTCAAAGCAACTATAATATTTATAAATAGTTTAACTATTAAAATAGATGAAATTAGAAAACAATATGATTATTACACATATGTAAGTAATAACCAACGTCCTCCTGAGATACATCTTAGTAAGTATTATCAGAATATGATTGGTAATAAAATAAATTTAGATAACGATGTCTATATTAGTGTACCTAATGAAATCAATCCGGTATTATTTAATAAACAATTGTTACTAGATAAACCATATATGAAAAAAGAATTATTAAAATTCGATAAAACATTTAATAAATTAATAAATGATAACCCTGGTATGTCTGATTATATAAGAGGGGTTTTAAATGATTTTTCTTTAGAATCAATTTTAGCTAGTGAGAATTATAGTATATTATCTTATAAGAGTGGGTATTTGCAAGACAATGAGTTATCTATTATATCTAAATTAGAAGAGTATATAAGTAACTTTATGGCTGCTTATCATAATCCTAAATACATGGTAGACGAATTATACCTACCAGCTCTTTTAAGTAATCTTTATAGCGGGTTAGTTCTATATACTATATCTTTAAAATTTAATAATGTTTTAACTAATAAAGTAGATGAGTTTCATTTAGGTAATAAACTATTGTCTTATAAACACATTTATAATAACACAACTGTTTTTGACTATCCTACTAACATTTGGCTATATGGTAATATAGATAGACTTAAACATAATATAGGTAAGAATAAAACATTGAATGAAATTTTAGTTTCTGTTTTAGATACTAATATATATGGTGTAGGTGCTATGGAGATGAATAGTAATAAGCCGTATTTAATAGACGGCGCTTATAGTAATATAAGTAAAGGCTTCTATGAAAAAGATGTAGACTTCGTAGTTAAAAGAGCCAATAACACGGTATTTAATATATTAAATGTTAAGTATGATTTAGAAACTATACAGAATTTATTTTTTAAAAATGATTTAACTATTAATGATAAATATGTAGATAATAAGAAATATAATAGAGTTCTTTCTGATTCTATTATAAATAATAGTAAAACTAAGATGTTACTATTAGACCAACCTGAAAAAATCAGAGTAGCGGAAACTAATAATATTGTTAGAGGTATAAGTAATCTAATATATCTAATACGTAGTAAAAGAATCAATTACGTAGTGACACTATACAGTATGACTAGTTTAAAAATATATAAAGTTAATCCTGAAGCTTTAGAAAAACTATTAGTATACATTATTTATAAATTAAAAAATATAACTACTGAAAACTTTACCATAGGTACATCAGGTATTTATATAGGTAACCCTGATAAAGATACTATATTAGCTAATACTTGGTATAAAGAGAAATTAAGTAATATTTATGATTATCTAATAAGTGATGTTAATTTAAGTATAAATATAACCGATGATGATACTCTTAAAAAATATATGGAAGCTATTAGAGGTATTGAGATTAAGGCATGGTATCTTTTATCTAATATAACCGATTTGACTGCTAAAAACGATATACGTAAAATAGTAAATTATCTGTTAATACAAAAAGAGTATACGTATACTAAAACTGATTTAGAGAATAATATTAAAGATAATGATTTAGGTAGTTTTACTATAGATAGATTACTACAACATACTTTAGAACGGTTACTTCTTAATACCACTGGTTTAATCACTAACTATTTAGAAGAAGTTATAGCTAGATTTACTAAGGTAATAAATTTCTTTAATGATACTACATCTTATACTGTTAATCTTCTTATGGATATAAACTTTAAAGATACGTTTATTAATAACCATACTTTAAATAATGTATCTTTAAGTTATAAATCATATCTAGAAGTTAAACAAGCGTATTATACTCTTTTAGAAGAAGCTGATTATTATATAACATCAGCAGGTTTTAAAGATGAGTATTTAGATGTTAATAAAGAAGATTTTATAGTAGATACTATTAAAGTAGACAAATCACCTATCTATGTAGAGTATAATGACATTATAACAGGTATACCTATATTAGGCAATAACCTACAGTACCAACCTTTATATAGGCCTAATTTAATATCTACCGACTACACTAATGATGATGTTTATGTTGGTAAATTTGATAATAAATTATTAAATAATAAAATAGAAGAAATTAAAACATATATACCATTCGCAGATAGTATTAATACTGAGTCATTAGGTGCTGTTTTACCGTATAAAGCATATGGTTATAATTATGGTACTAGAGGAATCAGTTATGACGATGGCGTTGAAGTAGCTGATGATTTAATGATAACTAATTATAACGATAAGGTTACTAATAGCTCACGAATAAATGACGATAGTGTGATGATAGATAACGGAGATATTTCATATTTTACGCTATTGGCTAATCTACCAGCTTATAGAAATATGTATAAAACTAATGTGAAATCTGAATATATGAAGAATGATATATTAACTAGTAATAGTAATGAAAAACATTTAGTTAATTCTAATATAGAATACCTTAAAACATTTATAACAGACGTAGAATCTATAAATAATACTCCTTTAGCTGTCATTATGCCGCAAATAGCTTATGGTGAAAATGTTAGAACAAAATCGTTTAGGTCAACATCTGCTGGACAAAACGCATTATATGCTAATGAAAGAGATAAAAATTTAATGACTACTACTCCTAATTATAATACTAGAACATACATTAATAAAGATGATATTGAAACATATGCACCTGATAGTTATAATAAACATTTATTACCTACTTATACCACAGATAGCAATACTACAGAAGCATTAAATAGTGATGATGTTAGTATAGAACTAGTAAGCGATAATATAAGCAACAAAACATTAAAGAATGATGGTTTTATAGGTAATGTAGAAGATATAGAAGTAGATTTACTATATACTATTAAATAGTTAAAAAAATATAATACATATATGAGTCATTAGACTCATATATGTTATAAGTTTATTTTTAAATGCATAGCTGTAAAATATGACTTAAGTGTTTTAGAGCCAACAGTACCAGTGCTGTAGTTTTCTATAACGTCGCTATTAACTCTACCAAATTTAAGCATAGATTGTCTCATAGCTCTCATAGCTCCAGTATCACCACTTCTATATATAGTTAGTTCTTTAATACTATCTTTCATACCCATACCGTTAAGTAACTGTAATTCAGGGAATGATATCTTAGAGCTCCTGCTATCACCAGTAACCTGACCTGTTAGTAAATCCACTTTTTTACTATTTTCAGAAACAGATATACCTTTATCAGAAGTTTGTTTAGTTCTACGAAAAGGCATTAATGAAATAAACATTTTTTCATTACTTAAAACTCTAGGTAAATCATCATTAGTTTTAAAAGATACTTTTTGAAAGAAAGCAAATCCTAGCTCTTTAGCCAATTTTAAATTATTTTCTACAGTTATGTTTTTAGATAAGTCATGATTAATGATAACATTAAGTATATCACCGCCTCTTAATTTATTCATAAAGATATCGAATTCTTTATCATTCATTTTTTTAAATGTATTTTTATATAGTTCTACATTTTCTTTACTCTTAGTTATTTTCTCTATCCATTTTAAAATAAAGTCTTCTACTTTTTTTCTATTTTTCATAACCAAAAAACCTTTTTTATAATATATACCGACTACTAAGGTAGCGGTATATAAACTTTATCTACTTTAGCAGAACCAATATATTTTAACGTGTGTGTTACTTCAGTATCTTGTAAAATTGTAAATAATGGAAGTAAAGCATTATCCCATCCAATATCAGCAGTATTTATCTCTATGACTGTAACAATATCCATATCTATGTACTCTTGTACATTTTGCGATGTTTTAACCCTATGAACTGGATTATTTGTTTTAATGCCTCTGATTGATAAATCTATAATCTTAACACTATTAAGGGATGCTGTAGGTTTAGGTAAACTATAGTTGGTATCGTCATTCATAAAGGTTAGATTAAAGCTATCCTGTGTATATTTACTATAACCATAGACAACACTATTTATATTAATCTCTCTATCTTTCCAATACTTAGTTTCTATATCAGTCACTAGAGGTATCGATATTAAGGTATTATATCTATCGTCATGATAGAAGACATTATGTCTACCGCCGCTAGTAGTTAACTCTAGTAAGAATGTTAAATCTGTATTAGTAACATTACCGTCTTCATCAGTAGTACTATAATAAGGTTTATTACTAGGCTCCGTAGACGTTACCGTTACTTCATTAATCTTTTTATTATTAACAAAATCATCGGTTAATACTAATAGCGGTAAAACATTTCTATTTCTAGAATTAACTTTAACATCACTAGTATCTACATCACCATTTCTTATTTGTACCTTAACTTTATCAGCTAGTCTCATTTATCTATCCTTGTAGTATTTTTAATATATAAGGCATGACTACTTTATTAATGCCGTCTAGCCATATATCGTTTTTTAAATTGTTATCGCAGTAAACTATAAGATTAACAACATTGTCACCGGACTCACTGCGTCTCTTCAGAAGAATAGAGACAAACAAGTGATTCAAGATTATCTTTTGGAAAAGGTTATCTTTTTTATAAACAGAATCATCTGGTAAATACTCTTTTAATTTATTTAAAATTTCAGGATGCGAATCAGCTATAGGGTTAAATACTTTATGTATCAAATCTCCTTCACCATTATTATTTTCATATAACTTAGCACCTAATTTAATAGATGCTATCGCTAACTCGTCCTTAGACATTTTTTCAGTATCCATTATTTACTCTCCTTTTTCTTATCATTTTTTTTATACCAGTATGGTGTGTATAACCGAGCCCTCATTCTTAATAAATCTAAAGTAGATAGAAATTTTAATTTAAGTTTAGGGTCATATTGATTAATAGTCCACCACCCTCTAGTGTTCTCTAATATATCATCCCAATCATATCCTAATGCTTTAATATCTTCATAAAGTTCTTTAGTAGTACAATATAGACTTTTATACTGTGGCATATAATTTTTCATTTGTATAAGCTCTGCTGTTATATTAAGAGCTCTTCTAAGTTTCTTATCGTTGCCAATAAGGTTCCTTACAGTTGTTCTACTTAATTTTACATCTGGATATATGTCTAAGTTATAAAATCTAAGATTACCATCTAATCCTTCTTTAGATTTTTTAATAAAATCAAATTCCGTTAATGCAGGTAATACACCTTCACGTTGGCTGACTACTAATTCTAAAACAAAACCTGATGGACCTGATTTAGAGCGAAGCATTTTGATTTTTAATATATTTAAATCAGTTTCCACGTCATTATCATTAACAGGATATTCTGGAGTTTTAGTCTCTCTTTTAATAAGAGGTGTTGCGCCAGTAGATTGCCATAAGTGCGTTGTTAGGAAATATAGTTTACTTGTTACTCCCTTAGCCTGTTCATCTGCTCTCATGAACTGTAAATCTTTTTTAGGTTGTAAAGCGAATGGTCCAGTAGCCATATTTATCTTAGTAGCGACATGCGCTGTTAAAAAGAAATATACATTAGATGTATTAGATATCCTAGGTAAATCTTTTAATACTTTAGTTTTAAAAAGACCTTGTTTCATAAATAGTGTATTACTATTTTCTATATCGCCTTTTTCTAAAACGTCTATAGTAGAAGCTGGTTCAAATTCTGTAAAACTATCTATCTCTATGAAGTTAGGTTTAGGTAACTCTGTTATCTTTTTATAAACCCTATTATAGAAAGCTTCATATTTTATTAATTTCTTAGACTTATTCTTTTTCTCTACAAAATCATATATAAAGTTTATCCATTTATCAGCATTCATTTGTGACTTAGGGATGACACTCCATACTGACTCATCGTATAACGGTTCATCTGGTATATAATCCATGTTATTACTTAGTTTATTAAGCTTTTCTATATTAAGTGCCATGTTATCTTCAGTATCATATGTATGTAACCCAGTATCTATACCCGAGTAGTTCATACGGTTAACGGCTGATAACATCATATAGTGTTGGAAAGTTGATTTAAATGTATTGCCTCCGCCTAATACTCCTTCTACCCCACTTAATCCTCCGTTTAATATCATCTCACCTTTAGCTCCTTTTACAAAAGAACCAGTAGGTACATCTAATAATGCTCCTACATTTATTAACGGTCTATTAAACATCGGATTTGGTGTTTTTATATTCATAATTTATCCTTTAAATTTACTCTATTCATCTTAGTGTATTAGTTAAAATATGTATTTAAAGAGAGTACGTTAATCGTTAATTTGATGATTAATTAAAAAATAACAAGGAGTTCTGTTTATGATATTTAATATACCTAAATGGCCCGATGATAGTGATGTTACGCATTATGCAACTACATGGGCATTATGTAAAGATAAAGATTGTATAACTATTGAGGAAGAAGTTGATAAAAGTAGTGATTTTTTATTAGCTTGGGAGAATGATGTTATTATACCTACTGGTGAAATTTGGTATATAAAAGCATTAAGACATTTAAAAGATAGTGATGGTAATGACATTAATAATACAAAATGGATTGGTCCTAAACCAGTATTTAACGAAGAGTCTAACGTTAATGACTACTTAGCACCTAAGTTTACCATAGATACACCATATATAGATGACTTATCGTATGTGCCTGGTGAGTCGTTAACTATAACACTTTCTCCATATAATGGTAACATAGGTTATGAAAAAACTGTATTATCTATTATTAATGGTAATGGAGAATATATACTAACTAAGTTTTTCGATATACGTGAAACAGAGAATGTTATATCTATAACTTCTGACGATTTAGATTTTAATAGTGAGAATAAGGTAACCATAGTTATAGCACATAGTGGATTACATTCAGTTGTCTCTCCTGTTTATAAAGAAACACTTTATCTTAAAAAAGTATATTTCGATGTAATAGGTAATACATTTAATTTAGACCCTAGAACTCCGAATACTATAACTATAAAATCTACTAGTAATATAGGTATAACAGTAACGTCTGCTAAAGTTTTCAATATGGGAGATGTGTTTATAGAAGAGTGTACCGTATCTAATAACACAATAACATTACCTGTAGATTTAGAATACAATGAGAGTTATAAAGTTAAATTACTATTAACATATATTAATAGTACTGGTAATACTGATACTATAGATTACACTGTCGTAATATCAACTATGAATACTATAGAAGAACAAATCATAAATGAAAATATCACATATAACTATATTATATCTAAGTTTGCTGAAGTAGATAAAGACGGACCTTATGATTTAATAAATACTGATTTAGCATTTAATACAGAAGAGTTTGCTACTAACCTGATTCCTTTAGTAGATATATATACTAATAACCTATCTCTTTATATCTTAGATAAAGTAGAAAAACTATATGCTAAGGCATTTGATACTAACTTAACAGTTAATTCTGATTTTACCATACGTCTTCTAAATAGTAACTTGGGCTTCTTACAAACCGTAGATACCGATAATAAACTAGTTAAATTAGATTTATTCTATTATGATACTATTAGAGATGCTATTTATATATTAAAGACACTTACAATAGAAACTCCTCATGTACATCCAGGGGATTTAAATGTTGTTTCTGAAGTAGCGGATAGTTATTTCGTAACAGTACTTAATAAAGACAATGATAAACAAATTGATGTTTATGAATTAGTGTTCTATATAGATACAGTAAATCAAAGTTATATACATGAGCTAGTACTAAAACAATCTTTAACTATGGTAGAATCAGCCACATCAGTTTCTAGTACTAATTTAGGTACAGATAAAGTTTTAATAGTTCCTAATAAATCTAGTGAGATTAAAACATATGTATATTCCGTTAATGATAATACTATAGTTAGTTCTTTAGTAATACCATCAGATTTTAGAAATAAAGATTTATATCTTACTACTCTCAGTAATGGCGATATAAAAGCTACTAAAAGAAAAGATACTGATAAAACATTAGATTATTTCTATTTAGATATAAGTGATAATTCTTTTAAAGTTAAAAAATTATTATATAATGGCAGTGGGGTTATTAGTAATATCACTACTCTTAGAAATGGATATATTCTTAATGGTTTAGTATTAGACGATAAAAAAGAGATTTGGATATTTTCATAATTAGACATTTGCATAAGTAGTATAGGTCTTAGACCTATACTACGGATAATGCTTTTTTTACATATACACTGATGATTTTTTAATCACAACAATAAAAAGATAAGGAATAATTATGAATAATATTATAGTTAATGCGAGTCCGCAGATTATTAACTTAGGTGCTAAAGATATGAGTCTTAAACCGACTCCTCCAAGACCTATTGTTATACCTACGCATACTCCTCTAATATTCGGTTATGCTGCAAGTGGTCCTGCTACTAAAACATTAGTAGATGGTGGTAGACTTATGGGTCTATACGGTAAAGAAACTTTTGATAGAAACTTACCTTACTTCACACATGGTGCTAGAGTTGCTGAATTAATGGCAGCTGCGGGTAATGCGATGATGTTCGTTAGAATCATACCTGAAGATAATGACACTATTGCTAATAGTACTTTATACCTAGATGTTTTAAAAGATGATGTTGATGTTTATAAACGTCATGAAGATGGCTCAGTAGCATATGATGCTGATGGAAATCCTATCGTTGATAAAACAGTTAAAGGTTATAAACTTAAAGTTCTAGCTCAAGTTTACCAAGATGATGTTACTACTCCGGTAGGCATTAAAACATCAAGACCTGGTTATATGACTGATGCTGATGGTAATACTTCTACTATGTATCCTATACTTGAAGTTCGCGGTAGTTATAAAGGTAGTAAATATAACAATATAGGTTATGCTCTTAACTTACCTACTATCGACACTGTTAACGAAGGTTATATTAAAGGTAACTTAGCACTACCATTTGAATTCACTATGTTCAAGCGTCCTAATGCTACAACATCTGGTTCAGTTATCAAAAACCTTTTCGGTATGGAGAAAGAACAATTCGTATTTAAAAAAGATGCTAAAGACCCTAGTACTAATAGAAAAGTTAACTTAGAAAGTATTCTTGGAGATTGGTCTAATCTTACAAGTCCTCTTATGGATTTAGTATATCCTAATATTGAAAAACCATATGTTTATTATAGTAACTTAGATTTAATTAATAAAAACATAATGGAAGTTGAAGCTGAGTACGTTAATGCTGATGTTACTACTGTAGAAGATACAATCGTTAATACTGCTGAATGGATGGATTTTGTTACTGATGTACCTGCGTCTGAACAATTCGGAATTATTAATCCTTTTAACGCTATGTCTACCAAACGCGTTCCTGCTTTTACATACGTTATAGATAATGCACCTGCTGCAATTCGTGGTGACGAAATTAAAGAAGTTTATATTTCTGGTTCTACGCCTATTTACTTAGGAGCTGGTAAAGATGGTACTCTATCTGATGCTAACTACGAAGCTGGTGTTTCTGCGTGGATGGATAAATATTTAGATAAAAATAGTGAAGTTATGGATTTAGCCGTTAACTTAGAGAATGCTCTCTATGATTCAGGTTTTGACCTTCCTACTAAAAAAGACTTAGTTAACTTCATTACTGTTAGAAAAGATACTTTCCTAGGCCTATCTACTCGTATTCAAAAGTTAGGTGATAAATATGCTGATTTAGTAACTGATAGAGCTATAGCTGCTAATTTAAAAGCTAGACTAGCTTTAGCTCCTGAGTCTACTTTCTTCGGTACTCCAGTAACACGTGCTATCGTAGTAGCTGGTTCTGGTATAGATATCTTAGACCCTGCTGAAACTCGTTATGGTCTTCTTCTAGATATCGCATATAAAGCTGCTCGTATGATGGGTGGTGCTAAATGGAAAAAAGAGCTTATCTTTGATAGAGGTGATAAAAACATCATCCTTAACTATAAAGATATTCAGCCTGAATTTATTCCAGGTGGAATTAAACCTGATTTATGGAATTTAGGAATCGTTTGGGCACAACCTTATGATGAAAGAGCTTACCATTTTCCAGCAATGCAGTCTGTTTATGATAATGATACTTCTGTATTAAATAATATCTTTATGGCTTTAGCATTAACTGTAACTAACAAAGTAGCCGCTGCTGCACAACGTAAGTTTACAGGCGATACATCAATGAGTCCTAATGAGTTCATAGATGCTGTTGAAACATATATGAATAATGAACTCGGTGATAAGTTTGCACAAGTAATCACTGTTACCGTTAAAGCACTTATCTCTGATTATGACGCTAAACGCGGATACAGCTGGACTGTTGTAAGTAAACTTGGTGGTAACGTTATGAAAACTGTCATGACTCACTACATCGAAGCATGGAATAAAGCAGACCTTTAAGGTTTGCTTATCTATTAAAAATAAATAAATAAATAAGGATTTACAATGCCAAGTGAAAATGTTAAATTAGTTAACGTCAACAATGAATATGTGGACGCTAATGATACTGACCAATATAGCGCAAATGATATCCCTACCATTGACCTTAGATTAGGTGGACAATGGGGGTTACTGCCTCGTATAGGTGGTGTTAGTGCTGAGAAGCCTATCCACGAATGGATGCATGAACAAGCTTATCTTAAACGTGATATCATCCCTATTGTTTTAGAAGTACCGCGTATGTTCGATTTAATGCCTAATTCTAAAGATTGGAAAGAAGCTATTAAAGCTATGCTTGAAGTACATGCTAAAACTATTGATGGACTTAATAGTTCATTAACGGTAGATACTACTGAGCATGAACTAGGATTAAGTGGTGCTACATTTAAAGAGATTTCTGATGTTAAAAGAGAAGCTACAAGCGTATCTATTACATTACAAGAAAAATATGGTATACCATTTGAGATTCTTTTAGACGTATGGATTAGATACGGTATGATGGACCCTGATTTAAAAGCTCCTTTAATTACACGTATTGCTTCTGCTGACCAACTTCCTAAAGCTTGGACTGCTGATTGGTATTCAATGTCTGCTATTTTTATAGAGCCGGATGTTATGTATAGAAAACCTATCCATTCATGGTTAGTTTCTAATATGTTTCCAACTAGTAACCCGGATATAATCGGTAAAAAAGATAAAAATAGTGGAAGAGAGCTTAAAGAGATTTCTTTAGAGCTAGGTGGTTTCGCTGTACCACATACTAACAAACGCGTTCATAAGTTAGCTACTGCTACTATAGAACAGTTAGAGCTATGGTCTAAAGACCCTGAAGAGATTTTACTACCTGTAGAATCCGTAGACCCTTCTATAGCATCAACTCCAGATGAAGCTATTTACTACGAAGGTGTTAAATCTGCCGCAGATGTAAAATAAAAAAAAAAGATATAGATACATATAGGACTTAAGTCCTATATGTACTATGTTCTTTACCGCTTACTTAGCGATTGCTTCTGCAAGTGCATCACGCATACGATTACGCTGTGCTTTTGGGATATAATAACGAGGAGTTTCAACTGCAATATTAACAGCAGGTTTAGTAACTGTTTTACCGCCACTGTTAGGGATAGGATATGTTTTCTCTTTAACGACATTAAGCTTAATAGCTTCTGATTTGTTATAACCGAATGATAGATGACCATTAACAACTTTAACATCTTTGTTATCTTTAAAGACTTTACCAGTCTCTTTAATCGCAGCATCAGTTACTTGGTTCAAGTATTTTTTCTCAAATGCAGCAACTGCTTCAAATGTCTTTTTATCGATACCAGCTTCTTTAAGTTTTTCAGGAAAGTATTTTTCATCTTTAAGTGTCATAGATGCTTTTTCGCCATCTGCTTCTACTTTAAATTCGATATCATCGAATGCTACCTCTGCTGTTTCTACTACTTCTTCTTTAGTTACATTTTTCATGCGTTCTTCCTTATGTTTTTGATTTACCTTTTATAGGTTCATATTAGTAATATCTATGTAAAGTTTTTTTCATTTAACTCCATGAATACACAGATATACAATCATCGTGCGTTACCTTCTTAATGCTGTTATACATTACTTTATATTTAGCTATAGTTTTAATATCAGATATTTTCATACCTACCGTATTAGATAGTATATTATTAATAACCAGATTAACCATAGTCTTAGATGCACCTACATCTAGATACATAAAGGTTCTAGAGTGTAGGTGTTCTATTAAAGATTGTGTATCAGCATCTAAGAAATCATCATACTCGCATTCTTCTGTGAGTATATGCATACACTCCTTATAAAGATAAGGTGTATTAATATGTATGAAATCATTAATGACAATCTCATTTTCTTTAATAACGATTTTACGTTTTTCCATTAACAGACCCTTTAGGTCGATATTAGGTATTGTTAAAATAACGAATCCTTTATGTTTAGTTTTGTATACAAGACTATTGTCTCACGTTAATAATATATGTATAACTTTTTTTAGAATTAAAATATTTAACTTCGATTGATTATTTTTAATATAAGGAGTACCATATGAGTTTAGGTATATCACAAAAGATACCTAGTTTCAATACTAGTAAAATAACTAATCCGTTAAAAGGTTCTATTAATAGTACACCTGACAAAACATTGGTTAAGTTAAACAAAATAGTTAATGGTAATAGTAAGATAGATATAGATAGCTCTATACGTTATTATAAGCCTACTATAAGCACTAAAGACTGTATGCCTAATATATCAGGTATGTTCAACTCTAAAGACCTTCCTAGCTTCACTATGCTAGATTTACCAAATATGGATATTCCTAAATGGAAATTACCAGATATGAATTTACCAGCTTTCAGTAAGTTAGATATGAATATAGGTAAATTTAATCTACCTGATATACATAGCCCTATAAATACTGATTGGTTTAAAGGTAAATTTAATGGACTTAAGCTTAAAGGTCTAGATACTAACTTTAAGTGTTCTATAAAAGCTGATTTAAATCCTAAAAATAAAAGTTTAAAATATAAACATGATTTCGGTAAACTAAATAACATAAATTGTTTAGACGCTACCGCTGGTTTAAATAGTCCCCATATAGGCACTAAAGCCGTTAAAGCATTAATGGACACAACGCTTTGTAGTAAGAGTCCTAAAGAAGCTACTTCATCAAGTCTTAAAGATATGGATACTATAGCATCTGATACTAATGAGTTATCTAGTAATACTAATTCATTATTAACAGGTATATCATCTTCTTTAGTAGGAGGTAAGTTTAATGTGGCATCCGCTAAAGGCTTGTTAACTAATAAAAAAGTAAAACAGTCTCTTAAAAATACTATTAAAAGCAGTAATAAATCAGCTGGGGATATATTTAAAATAGCTAAAGAAGATAGTAAGACTACTGATAAGAATAGTACATTAAAACTAGCATCAGAGTTAAGTGGTAGCGATGCTAACCTAGTTAGTAGGACACATACTACGAATATAGCTAAATATGCTAAACAAGCTAGTAAAGAGAGTCAATTAGGAATTAGTGGGTTAACTGGAAATGTTGTTAATAAAGGACAAAAAATAAGCATGTTAGATAAAGTAATAAAAATGGGTAAAGCTAAAAATCCATTAAGTAATTTAATAGCTGCATAACAAAAAAAAAGAATGAGTCTATAGTGTTATACACTATAGATTCTTTTATATTGGTTCCAAATTTTAGCATACTCGCTTACTGTTAAAAAACATAATGGTATACCTTTACCTTCTAAATATATTCTAAATGCTTTCATTTGTTTATAAGTCATAACATACTCCTTTAAGAAGCTAACTGAGATAAAATCTCAGTAGCTTCAGTATTCCCTACAAAACCATAATCAGTATTACAAATACCTGAATGATTTTGCAACTCGCGTAAATGTTCTATAGAAAGTTTATTTCTATTACCTTTACGATTACTGCCAAGTACTACCAAGTTATACTCATTTAAAAGCGTAGCTTGGAACTCCTCTAATGAATCAGTAGCATAGATAGTACTACTAACCATAGGAAGGGTATACACTATAACATCAGTGCCGTTTAAATCAACAACACTTACTTTAGTATATACTGCATTATTAGTACCAATACCAAAACTTTCACCTGGTCTAATATTAGACTCAGCGAATTTGATATTCCCAACCACCATAGCTTTTTCTATAGCTTCGATTATGTTTAACATAGTTATCTCCTTATAGTTAGAGGTATCATACGAGGATACTTAACAAGACACTACCACATATCTATATTAATGATATATCGGTGAAAATAAATGGATACTCATATATGACAAAAGTCATATATGATGTATTTTAATTAATATAGCTCGCTATAGTTAACAGCATTCTTATCACCTAGAACTGAGAATATACCAGTGTTAGTAGTCATATCTCCTATTTTACTACCCCAATATTCTGGAGTCATCATAACAGAAGCTTCTTGTAATCCTCTACTTATTTTTATTTTAGCTTTATCTAAAACATGAACAGTTGAATATAAGTCCCTACCACATAAAGATTGTATATATCTACTAATACCAGATTCATCATCGAACATAACATTACCAGAACTCAATAAGTCATCTACTATAGGAGCAGCTACTACTTCTGAAAAATCAGTTACTGTGAATGTTACTTTAACTGCTAATGGTCTTTTCTGTTTATTAAAAGGTAGATTACTAGTTCCTCTAGTTATATTAACATTAGTTATCATACCTAAACTTATACGCTGTCTACCTCTAACAAACATATTACATAAGAATGGACTAGTGTGCGATTTAGGACCAGTTGCTAGCGGTAATGTACCTGCTAGAATAGATGCTAATGGTATATAGATATTTCTTAACTGTGCTAACGGGTGTGCTGACGGCGATACTAAATCCATACTAAAATTTAAAGATGGAAAACTAGCATTACTTTTATCCCACCTTTTATTAGTTTCTATAGTAGCGCCTGATAAGAATCCTGCAACAGCATTACTAACACCTAATGTAACACCATCTAATGCACCTACAGCAAAACTTAATAATGCGTCAGCTGCATCTTTAACGCCAGGTATCTCACCTCCGCCTAAATTAAATTCCATCTCTCTCCACTTAGAGCCTAAGTTATTAACAGTAGAACCTATAGATGTCTCAGTTGTACTATTACTAAATGACTCACTAGTACTAGGTAAATGGTCAACTCTGAATACTGCAAATCTAGCACCTTCATTAGCTACTGCTTTTTGAGTATCCCATGCTTTACTTAACCAACTATCACTATCTTCTTTTCTAGCCTTTCTATCATATGTACCATCATCAGCACTTCCAAATAATTTATCTAATGTGACATTAGCATCAGTCTTAAGTTCATCTATTAATTTACCTAAATCATTAGTCTTCTTTTTAGATTTATAATTCTCATCTTTATCTAATTTACCTTTTAACTTTGACCATAAATCTTCAGGTATATCACTAGTATTTTTTTCTAATGGTAACCTGCCATCTTTATCTAGATGCATAGATTCTAGTGTAACAGCAGCTTTTAATTTCTGCTCTACCATTTTACTATGTAACATCTGAGTTTTACATACCATAGCTTGCACATTAATAGCATTACCAGTTGTTATTAACCCAGGCATTATCTCACGCATAGCATCTAAGTCATCATTATGGATAGTCATAGGTTGTCCTACTTTATTAGGGTCAGCTTTATCATCTAAGAATATAGGACTTAATATACCTAACTCAGTAGACATCATAGTTACTAATGAGTTAACCGTACTCCAATATAAGAACATAGTTGGTTTTAAGTAATAATGGTCAAATTTACCAGGAGACGCTAAAACATTAGTAGCTACATTAAAAACTGTTTTAGCTACTAATAGTCCTATGGTTATTAAAGGAAATGCTAAAAATAAAGCACCTAAACCAAATACATAACCAGCGTCATAAAATAGAGGATTTCTACCAGTATTAGCTATAACTGCTTTCTTATAATCTACAGCAGATATTAAATAATAGAGTATATTATTAAATTCTCTAACACCGAATTCGAAATAAACATCTGTTGCGTTATCATCTATGGCCTCTCCATAATATCTACCCATGCCTATATTACCAGATAAGTCATTCACTCTTACATCATTCCTATCTAATAAGGCTCCTTTACTTCTAGGGTCAGCGTATCTAGTAAACTGAGGAAAACAATTAATGGCTACACTACCGCCTAAACTAGTATCTGTTATTTTCTTATTAACTAATGTATTAAATCTATTAGTATTATATGGTTCGTCTAAATCTGAACTATTAACCATGAACCTATCGCTTACCCAAGCATCATCTGTAAAATAGATTTCATCATCATATTTTTTAGAAGCATCCCTATTACTTTTAAATAAGTTATCTATGTTAACATTTGTATCATCTTCCATGATTATGCACCAGTAGTTATGATATCTGTTTCTATATCAGTATAGTTCATAGCTACTATCATATTTTTAATAATAGTCGCATCATCACTTGTTATATTGTTTATGCGTATATTTAAGCTAATGCCTTCTACTAATATAATACTATCAGGGTCTATCCAATCTTCCGCTAATAATACCTCATTACCATAGGTATCCTCAAACAGTACATATTTAACCTGCGTAGGGTCTAGTAGCGGTAAACCTGTTTCAGTCTGTAACTGTCTATTAGCAGTTACTACATCGTTAAATACACCTGTATATTTTACAGCTTGTTTAAATCCTAAGTAACTTGTAACTTTTAAACCTTCGTAATTAGGTTTAAGAACACTTTTACTTATAGTATTAAAATTATAAGTATTATCAATATCGAATAACATATAAACTCCTTAAAAAAAAAAATAATCTTTCTATTCAAGAAAGAACCGCTCTCTTCATATTACATATATGAAGAGAATGCTAACCATAACACTATTATTATTATTAATACTACTTTTAAGATACGGCATTATATATTTCTTACTATCTAGGAACTCTTCTTTAGTTTTAATATCTCTAAGATATTCTAACTTACTTAAAAAATCATTAGTATTTTTATAGCTAAATAGATAAATTAACTTTTCTTTTAATATATTAAGTAATTTAGTTTTATCTTTATGACTTAATTCGTTATCTAATATATCTGATTTAAATACCTCTCTTAAATCTTCAAGAATATTAATATAAATAATATCTAGATAAGCTTCAAAATCAACACCATTCCTATCATCTATATACATAACTAAGTATTCTAATATTAATTTATATACCATATGCTTCTCAGTATTCGTTAGAATTCTATAATCTAATATCTCATCCATTAGTATTATGATATCATCTATGTCGTGTTTTAAACTACCTATGATAGTTTGTACTATAATTACATCATGGTCTAATTCAGTATTGATTACTTCTTGGATATGTGATTGTATATTCATAGATACTGATGGATACTTATTAAGTATGTTTTCAATATTCAACGCCTCCTCCTTTAGCTATGCCGTAACATAAAGATAATACACATCTCTGCTCTGGTAATTCTAAATTATAGATTACTTTATAGACTAATGGTCCTACTTCTACAAAATCATCATCGCTTATTAATTCACTATTTAAAAGATATAATCGTTTACAGAAATCTACATAATGAACACTTATAACAGTACTAACTAATTCCTGTTTTAATAGCTCACTAAGTATATCACTATTAGCGGCATTAGACATGGTTCCTATTTTTATATTAATTAAATCTAATATTATGTTATAACTAACTATATCCATGACCTCTATAACTTCAAATTTATCTATATCATTAACGTCCGTTATAAATAATATAGTCTCTAATGACATTAAATGCTCTAATACTAATTTAAAAATAACTATCTTATTACTATTATCAAACTCCTTATATAGTTCTTTAATTATAAAGTTAACTATCTCTACAATTTTTATACGTATACTACCTAATTCACTATTTATATAGTGTGGCATTACATCCTCTTCTTCTATACTGCTATATAAATCATTATTTATTATAGTAGAATATAATTTACACTCTTCAATAAGTTCATATGTTGTCATCTATATTACTCTCCTATATTTCATTAAAAAAATATATACATATGAGTAGGAACTTAATCCTACTCATATGTATATGTAACTCTTAAAAATGTTCCGTTATCTTTAAAGAAGATATCATCGCACCTGATACCTATTAATAGCTGGTTCTTATTAGGAGCTTTCTTTAATAACATCTTATGTATAACTGTTGTTATATAAAATATTTTACCTAAATCATAATCAGCCTCATGTTTCACTTTATCTAACTCTTTATAATAAGATTCTATTGTTTCCGATATGCCCGGTGTTTTGAAATTCTTTAATAAGAACCATTCTGTCTCTTCTGTTAATAATACCTTTCTTAAAAAAGTTCTATAACCAGTTACATTTATATTAATAGTTATACCCATGTTTAAAACTTTAATATAGATAGTATATTATTTTTATATATACGATGCATAACAAATTCATTCTCTAAGTAATCACTCTCTAAAAGATTAAAGAAATCCAATATCTCTATATGTGATTTAGTATGCTCATACATAGTCTTTAAAATAGAAGCTACTACGTCAGTTATAACTTCTGTTAAAAAAGCATCATTACTTAACTTATCTAATTTAATATATGTTAATATACGTTTAGCTCCTAAATCACTCTCCAACCAGTTAAGTACGAAATTCTTATAAGATTTAAAATAGTTAACATCGCTACCATTATCTATACCATATATTAAAAGTGCTCTTATGATAGCTACTGATAATGTATCTTCTATATTACTTATAACTTCATCCCTATACTCATCAGGAACTTCATCGATATCTATATAGTTACCCATACCCTTATACAGCATACTATAGTTTACTGTTACTAAATACTCTGCTTTTATTTTATGGTTTAATATATTCCTCTTAATAAATCTATCATTAAGAGTATATGCTTGTTCCTCCATAGCTATCTTCCTCATCTTTTGCATTTTCTTTTTCATATTCACCTAAACTTTTAATAACTTCTTCATTTATGTCTATAACTCCGTCATCTTCGTCCATTATATCGCTAAGTATATCCTTATTGATATTATAACGTCTAGAAGATGGAGGAGCATATTCCGTAACTGTTATACTCATATTAGTAAGTTTTATACTTACTGAATTATATAGGTAGTTATTAGTTAAGCTATTTAATATAGTTTTACGTAACTCACTATATACATCTTCTACCTTATTTAAGAAATCATCAAGTTCAGGTAAATTAATATTTATGTTAAATATATAGAATATATAACTAACTATATTATCATACACCTTAAATAAATGATTCTCTAATAAGACATGATTACTCATATTAGCAATATCTTTGAATAACAACTCATGTTCTACATTCTCATTAATCATTAAATCAGCCTCTAAAAATCTTAATAACTCCACTATCAATAAGTTAGACTTAGATACAGTAGATATATATTTTTTTATTATGCCGATGTTATTCTTAGTTATTAATATTTCATCTGCTTTATATTCGTTATCTTCTAATATATAGTTTACGAAATCGTTAACTGTTGATATAACATATCTACCTTTAGTATTATCTATTATAGTGTTACTCTGTATGAAAGGGTGTAACGAGTTATTTAAATATAGCCCTGGTACCACCATACTTTTATATCTATTAAAAATATCATTTAACTCTAATAATCCATTGTCTATTTTAAAACAATGTACTCTACTATTATTTATAACAGTTTTATCTAATAACTCCCCATCTGGTAATATTGTAATGCCCATTATACTGCCTTTATAACTAAATGTAATTCTGTTTTCTTAATGATTATATTTTCCAATGTTATAACTTCCTTCTTATCTTTATTAATAATATTATTAATCGTATCTGATAATGTACGATATATTCTATTATTGAATCTAGCGGCTGCAGGAATATTCTTTTTATATACCATAGATAAAAAAGATATGCTTGAATAATATATAGAGTTGTTTATTCTATCATCCATATTTATATATTTATTTAAACATATATCTATAGGTAGTTCTAAATCCTCTATGATGTTATATATCCATATAGTTAACATAACATCTTCTATATAGTAAGTTTTTATAACATCCATAACTGTAGATAAACTTAATGCTAACTTATACATTTTCTCATCCATATTTCATCCTTATAGCCCCGTATATTCAGTATAATCACCATGTTAAAAAAAGAATTCATGCAGTATGGTACTGTAGGTTTTACCCTACAATACCATGCCATCATCATCTTCCATATCATCGAACTCATCGAACTCATTAGACTCGGTCTCATGTTGTCGTTTGATGCTCTCCAACTCTTGTTTAAGTCTTCTCATCTCATCATTCATGACCTGTTTTCTATATAATAGATATATAGGATAGATATCAAAATCATCAGCCATATCCCCTTTAACTATACCTGTTTTGTTATGTCTAGGAACTATAGACATCTTAACATCATCAGCTACCTCTTTAACAAGAGTTCTTACTAATAACGTATTCTCATCATTAAGCTCTCCTCTAGCGATACCTAAACTATACATACCTGGTTCTATCTTAAAAGTTCTATAGTTGGTAGGCTTAAAAAAGTTTATCATGTCCTGGTTATCTATGTTCTGCACACTACCGGATATGAATGCTGATATGATGGTTAACATCTTAGCTATCTTATCATTAACACCTTGTTCAGTACTTAACGTAGTCATACCGTTATATGTATTATTATAAAATATAACAGGCAACGCAGCACCAGCTTTTACAGCCACCTTATAAAACGTAGCTAATGTTTTAACAGTATTATTAAGAGTTAACTCATTGCTACCATCACCAACCGCAGCCACTATAACGTTATAATCCAATGCCAACATATTTTTTAATAATGCAGCAGCTATATGGTTACCAGAACCACCACTAGCACTAGTAACTATCACGTAATAATCGTTCTTCTCATTAGACAACCCTACATCCATGAACTCTTTAACAGAACCCTGTATCTCATCTATGATGTCCATGTTAGCTCTTTCGCCACCACTACCATCTAACCCGTTACCAGATAACTTAGAAGACACTATCCTAGTAAAAGTATCCCCTAACATAGGATGCGCCTGTATGGTTTTAATGGTAGTATCTATACTCCTAACACTAACATTAGCGTATGATTTACCCAATCCACTTAACTTACCATATATATCACTAACTATATTTATACCAGCACCACCGCATGCTATCAAATGTAAATTACTTCTATCACTCATCTTCTATATCCTTTACTAACCATATAGTACTTACGTATTGTACTATCATAGTCTTTTGTTTTTAATTTAGATACTAAGTACCCATCTTAATAATATATAACTATATACTTATAGAACTTAAGATACCGTATCACTATATACCATCTAAACTATCTATAACATATATCATTATCTCACACCTATTATATCTTTGTATATATTAAACTATATAATATTAAATAACGTTAAACTATTATCTTAATAACTTTCCATTCTTTATTATTACCATTAACAATAGTCTAATATTGGTCTATATCTATCTATCATATATTATTAACAATAGTCTAATAGTAATCTATTATCACTCTTATATCATTATTTTATTATCATATATATTTAACACTATAATAACATTAGACTATTGTCTATTATTAACATTAATATTTAACATTAATATTTAACGCTCACCACCAGCGCCCAACCACCACCCATAAGGTATTTAAACCCTGCCCCCGTTTCCCCCACTGTTCCAGTAACTGCTGGAATTGATACTTGTATCGCTACTACTTATATCACCAGTCCCTTTCCAAGGACCAGTGATATAAGCTACAAGCTATGTCATGGGACGAATACACCTCACAGGTACTCTAGATGGCAGTGAGCGCAACAACACTAGGTCAAGTATATTTCTACACTGATGCAATAATGTTATATTTAACTGTGGTCATCTTCGACAATATTTAATTCAATATTAACACACATAGTAAAAAAAAAATATTCATATACACATTACCCATCACAGGTAATGTGTATGAATGTTATTTGCTTAAGTTATCGCTATATTGTTTTAAATCTATCTTATTATTAGTTTCTAACGCTAATCCGTTTCTATCATATATAGGGTCGAACATAACTAACTTTTTATCCTCATTAATTCCCCAATTATCTTTATGTAAATCTAATGTTAATGCTCTATCTTTAAAATCTAATTTATTAATAACTTCTTTTATTAAATTAAACTGTTCTTCTACTTCTTTACTAAGTTTTATTTTATTATCTTTAAAATACTTAAAATAAGCAGATATAGTATCATCTATATTCTTAATACCTATATCCGTATAAATACTATCTAAAGCTTTACCTATATCATAAACCTCTTTAGTTTGTTTTTTATCTAATACTGGAGATAGATATTCTAATTCCATTATATACATATTTTTAACTTTATTAACTTCTATATAATCTATATCGTATACTTTAATATATGGATTTAATAATTGCCATACTACTTTATCACTATCTATGGTAATACTCACAACAGATTTAACATCAGTAGTATTTCCTTTCATCTTCCATACTCCAAAACCCGATATACCTGATTTAATATTAACAATGCTGTTACTCTCTATCATTAGTTTAGTATTATTATAAAATAATCTTAAACCATATTTATTTATTTTATTATTTATTTTTTCTAAAGCTGTAATATTGCCTATAAGCAATTTTTTAATATAATCACTCCATATATCGACTTCTGTATAATATTTAGTATTAGATACATTTATGACATTCTCACGCATATATTCTAATCCATTCTTAAACTTACTAGCCATGAGATGCTGTTCATTATTGATTAAATTATCTATTAGCATAACTAACTGTTCTCTAGTATTTATATTTATATTAAATAAAGGTGATATTAAGCTACCTAACAAGCTACTTAAAAGAGTTTGCTCTACTTCAGTTATAGATTTATCTACTATATCCAATTGCTTAATTAAAGCATTTAATTCTTTCTTATCTAACTGTTGTGTTCTTACTATTTTTAATATATCTATTCTTATTTTTTTATATCTTGTCATAACATCACCATGTTCATCACCAGTAGGGTTTCTATTACCTTGTGCTTCTATAGTTGTATACATAGTAGTAACTATTTTAGCTATAGCGGCTAAGTTAACTATCATAAATATTAAAGCTAAACCTTGTGCGGCTGTTCCTGTTATGACTAATATGACAAATAGGTAACTTAAACTTATTAATATATCTAATAAGAAAACAAATAAAAGATAGAATGGTAGGTATCTATATTTTAAAGCTCCTATATCAGTTAGTTTGTTAATAGCTGTTGTTAAATAAGCACTATATCCAAATAAAGCTACGAAGTTATCAGCTTCATATTCACTATCGGTAAAGTCATTACTTTTACCATTATTTATTTCAGTTATACCCATATCGTCAGAAATAGCTTCATAAATTTTATATATAGTATCTGACTTAGTATCAGACGGATTAGTAGTTATCTTTAACTTAGTAATAGTTTTATCTAAACTAAAATCTTTTAAATAACTATCTATTAATTTACTTATAGTATCAGTAGTCTTACTATACATCTCTAATAGAGTAAAGATATGGCCTACCTCATGCAATATGATGGCTATAAACTCCTCCTCTTCTAATGTCGTATAAATAGATTTAATATCTATAAATAAAGGAAAATAGAAACCATCTGGTAAATTATTTATTTTAATATTTTTTATATCTATCTCTAATTCATTCTTACTAATCCATTTTTTAAAATCATTGATTTGTTTCATGGCTTTCTTACTATCTTTTTTAAAGCTAACCATTCCACTTTTCATAGTATCCATATTCATGATAGGCATAACTGCAAATGTATTACTACTTCTTAAGATAATAGGCGTACCAAATCTTTCAGTACTGTCTTCTTTAAATGTCTTAATGATAGTATTTAACTCTTCTTCATAATCGCCTTTAGTAATTACACCATTTACATTATAGTCTATGGTTATGTTTTTTAAATTAACATATAATTCTTTTAAAACTGTTATAAAACTATCATCATTCTGAACTTCGAAGATAGTTTCTAATCCTGCTTTTATGTTCATTTCTTCATACCTTTTTTATTATTTAATTCAAATTATCATAGTCTATAGAGCTAATGCTCTATAGACTATATGAATATTATTTTCTCAATATTGAGCTGTATACTATTAAGGTTTCTGTAGCTATTAACATTTAAAGAATATACTAATCTGACATTCTTATTCTTCAACAAGTTTTCTTCTATATAATCTAAATCTTTTTCTTTAATAGTACTAAAACCACTTATAATACTATTACTGCTATTATTAAGTTTTATTTTCATAGATATATAATAATTACCTTTTTTAAATATACGGTAACTAACTATAATAAAATCACTAGCATATAATGGTTTTTCAAATCCTATACCATAAGGTCCTAACTCTATGATGTCGAATATATTAAGTATAAGTTTCTTCATACTGTATATATAATCATCTACATAAGTATACTCTATCTTAGATATTTTCTTCTTATTTATCTCACTAACTAAGGCATCATAGAATCTTTTTAAATCAGGTTTTATTTTAGCGCCGATGGCACTTTTATGTCCACCATGTTGTATGATGATATCGGATGACTCTGCTATACTAGTTAAAATATTATTAATATTTATCTCTTCATCTTGCGCTCTACCAGAACCTATATAAATGAAACCATCTTTAGTCTTCTTCTTAGTAAAACATATAACTACTTTATAATCTTCATTATACATAACGTTATTAGCTACTATACCTTGTATACCTTCACTATCTTCTATCATCATGACCTTAACTACATCATTACTATACTCTTCTTTTTTAGTAGAGTTAACTACGATAGATTGTTTATCTTTACGTTCTTCATTAAGCTCTTTTATATCGTTATATAAATCTATAGTTTTTAAAGGGTCTTCTGATATCATAAGTTCATATGATAATCTAGGGTCAGCTATTCTACCAGGTGTGTTTAGCATAGGTATAACATTATAACTTAACGTACTTTCATCCACCACGTATGATGTAACAACCTTATTTAATATATGCTTCCAAAATACATCGTGTTGTATAGTATCATTATTTAAATCTATTAATGCTTTTATAACTACTTTTCTATTTATATAAGATTTTAAATCCATACAATCTGATATAGTAGTCATGCCTACATATATTAATAAATAATAATAATAATCTACATTATAATTAATCTCTACTTCAGGATGTTCATCTTTTAATCTTCTTAATGTGTATAATAGTACTAAATAAGAAACATGTGTTCCAGTTATATCTGTAAATTCATTATCATACATCTGAGGATTAACGAATGCATCCATATTTAAAGGAGCTTCCTCATCATCGAACATATGGTGGTCTGTTACTACTACTCCTATGCCAGTTTCTTCTTTTAATCTAGTTAAATTAACCCTATCATGACTTCCATGGTCACTAGTATATAACATACCTATAGGTATCTTCTTATTATACTCTATAAGTTCATTAGTTAAATAGTTATTAATACCATTACCATGCTCTCTTTTATTAACTATGATATCTATATTATCATATTTAAATAAATTCTTGAACATCTTATAAGCTATAACTGCTGATGTAACTCCGTCTACATCATAATCAGTAGCTACTACTATTAACCTATTGTTAACTATATTATCTATAAGTACATCACTGGCTTTTTTAACAGAAGGTAATTTATCTTCTATAAACTCATTACTTATAATAGTATTTAATTTAGTATTAATGTATAAGTCTAATTTATCTTTAGTTTTAAATCTATTAGCCATAATGGAACGTTGTGTAAAAGATGTATAATATTTTCTTAAATAAGAGAATAAATCAGCATCAGGCTCATTCTTAATTATATTATCTTTTTTTAAATCATCTATTAATTCAGTTTCACTAATAGTCCTACCATCTATCATTCGTATCATCTAGTTATCCTTTAATGATTATTATATTAATAATCGTATTTTCAATCAATTATGGTACTGAACTTTTTTCTTTGAATTAATATTTAAAAGGATATGTATGAGTAAGTATAAAGATATAAAAATGTTTTTTAAAACTAATGTACCTGATTTAAAAGCTAGTAAATCGATGACTAGACAATTAAAAGAGTTTAGATTAAATTGGTCTACTAAGTCCGATGAATATATAGATTTCTTAGGAAGTAATCTATTAGGAGTACATAAGATAGTGTTCTCTGCGCTAGATGACGATATGCTAATGATAGATGTTTTAAATGTTACTAATAGAGATATATTACAAAAAGATATCTATAACGTTCCCGGAGTTAAGAAGAACTTTAAAATAGCTAGTAATATAATCTATCAAACATTGACGTATTTAGGACATCTATATGAAATAGATAAAACGTTAACTAGAGACGATAAAGATGCCGGTATTAAAGAAATTTGCCTGTTAATACAATATAGAATGTTCTCTTCTCTTTATTATAATAATTTTAAATTCACAGTACCAGAAAGCATAGCTACCACAGTCTATAATAATTTATCTCATAAGTTTTTAATTAAACAAGTTAATAGCTGGCAAGAAGCGTTTATGCATAGAGTAGATAATTGTTTAAATCCTAAAAACCCTATGTATAAAAGATTTGTTAAATTAGATACCTTAGATAGTATACGCATATTATCAGGTATACAAACTAAACTTAGAGGACAGATAAAATATATCTATAGAGTACTAGCTAAAGTAACTGAAGAGTCATCTGCTGTCATACAAGAATCATCTACATTCACTGGCGGTGAAAACAATGAAACACAAATGAAATCATTAACAGGAGGCGCTGGTAGATATATTAATAATATAAAATCTATAGCTTTACAAACTAATGATTTTATAGATATAGAAACAGTTGATATTGTAACTTCATTATTTAACAATATAGAAAAAGATACCGTATATAAATTCTTAAAATGTATATCTAATCCTGATAAGATAAAAGATACAGATAAATTATTAAAAGTAGTTGAAGATATAATACTTATATCATTCGAGTATTTACAAAGAAGTGATATAAATATAGAGAAAAGAGAATATATACCTAAAGCTCTTATACTTATAAGATATTATTTTTCATCTAGTAAAGTTAAAAACGAGACTATGACTAATATAAAAGATTACCTAGCTACGGAAGCTAAAATATGTACTGGTAAAAAAACTAGCTGGGTATTAACTACATTAGCATTAATATATATTAATTATATATTTTTAAGAAGTTTAAAAGATTAAAAAAAAAAGAGTAAGCATATAGGTTAGCTTAAGCTAACCTATATGTCTATTACTTTTAACAATTTACGTTTATATAGAAGACTGATATTATTTAGATAGTTAATACAATCTTCTTTGTTAGCATAGCTTAATGCTTTCTTAATTATAACCCTAACATAGTACTCCTCATAATCAGCTAAATTATAAGTACGTGGAACATTAAACATTAGTTCTCTTAGATTTTCTATTTTAGAAAAATCTATCTCTTCTTTTTCAGTTTCTATCATCAACTACCCTCCATATAACTTTTCTAAATACTCCGTTAATTCAGAGTCTACTTCATAGTTATTCTTATTACACCAATTAATGTAATTATTACTATAAGCCTTCATGACATTATTACACATTTTACTACCTATAGTTCTATGTTTTATCCTATGGGTATGACCGTGCGCATTTATAGCTCTAGCTATAGAAGCGTACGCTATACCTTTTTCATTAACTAGATAATCTATAAAACTATAAATTTTCTTTTTAAATGGGGTATCCCCCTCTTTAGCCCTAGCCATCATATACCTTTACTAAAAGGCCACCACAAATCTAAAAAATCTTTATCAGTCATTACACTTACCTTTCAATGCTAGATTCTTAGCGAAATTAGCCTGTTTCTTTAATAGAGTATTGCCTACAAGTAATGCTTTTTTAACACATGAACAATTAACACCTTTAAACCCGTGGTCTAAACACCATTTAGTAAACATTCCTTCATGACTTTTCTTAATATCTATACTCATCAGATTTCCATATTGTTTTAATTTCAGATATTTCAGTTATCTCACTTAAAATATTAGCAGTTAAACTTTCCACTAAGAAACCATGTCTTCCTTTTCTAAATAGTCTACTATTTTTAAGATTATAAGTTTCATTATTTAATGTAACTATATAGGTACCATCATCTTTAGATAACTCTAATAATTTAGCTTTAAGTTTATCAGTAGGGCTAATCGCGTCTACAAAGGTCAAAACTATATTAGGTTTAGTGCGTTTATAAACATTAACTGCTTTTTCTATTAAAGCTTTTTTAACTTCATATATTTTTATATACTTACCATTATAGATTAATCTATTATCTTTAGTTAACGTTATATGAGGGTCTACTACTTTTAAAATTATCTTAACATCTTCATTAAGAAATTTACTCTTAGGAACAAATGCATATACTTCATCTTTAACAAATTCTATTAATGTTAAGTTATTAAACGTTTTTTCAAATGTTTCTATATACGATTTAAACTCATCATCATCTATATTACACGATTTCCTATTCCAAATTTCATATAACTTAGGAGTATAATCACCTATGATTACCGACTTAGCTTTATCAGTTACTACTACATTTTCAATTTCATCATATCTATCTATAGAGTGCAGCTTTACTTTTATAACGTTATTATTGTTAATGTATTTTTCAATACTTTCTTTAATTTCAATAATATCGCTTTTAGTTAACGTAACGCCTTCCTGTGTGAAAAGATTAACTATAAGAATCTTATCCTTAACTTTTTCATCTGGTCTTTCTACTACTATAACTTTTCCATTTTTTACCTGTAGTAATATTAAATTACTTATACTATAAGTACAATTAGTAAGATTTTTTATTAGTCCATTACACAGTAAAGCCTTTTCTATACTATTAGCTCCTCCTACTATCATTCTTGGTTCGAATACCTCATTAACTTTTATTTCGTGTCCTAAGACATTTATAACTTTTTCCATTTTGTTTCTCCTTATTTAAAATATAATTTAACGCTTCGGCGTATATGTTTTTTCTATTTTTAAAACTTCATATCTGAGTTCTTCATCATTTCTTATTAACTCTTTAAATGCTTTAATGTATAATAATATATCTTTAGCATATGTGTAGTTAGGGTTATAACCTCCATTATAAGAAGCCCATATTTTTAACCAGTTATTTTTATACTGTTTTTTCCAAAACATTAGGTTAGCTATGGATGCATTTACATTAAAATCATTATCAGTTATAAGTCTAGTAGCGACCTCTCTCTCTTTCCAATAACTTCTTTTAATGTTATTAGTATTCATGAATGTTTTAAGATTTATTCCTAAAAGACCATAATCACCAGTAACGTCATTAAACATATATTTACCTAATCTAGATTCCTTATAACCTATGGCTACACATGTATTAGCTAAATCGTACTCATAACATTTTTCATATAGATATAACAATGATTCTCTTTGTCTATAGTCTAAATGTTCTATATTATTAATAGTTTTAATATACGTTTTACTATGTCTTATGAGGTTATAATTAGTACTACTGAATAACGGACTTATCATTAATATAAATAATATTACTTTTTTCACTTTTATTTTCCTTTTTTGTATTACATTTGTCTTCGGACTAACGTATTTTCTTTTATTAGCTTTAATAATATTATTATAATACATACTAGTAAAGTAGCATCTATTCTAGATATGTAAGATAGTAATATTATAACTACATTCATCATTATTTTTTTCTTAACTATATGAATATGTTAAACGCCACCAGGTAGTTTAATGAAATGTAACAATAGGGCTAACAATAACATAGCTGGTATTAACGCGTATATAATATCATCATTCATTTTTTCTCCTCTAATATTTTAATGTACTCTTTACTTCTTACTATCTTTTTATTAGGTTTATCTCCTAAAGATTCCTTTATTAATGTTATTAACACTCTTAGTCCTCCATTTTATATTTGTTTAAAGAATGAAATCTCATCACCTATATTAAACTTACGTTTAATATCTATCCCTATACCTAACGACGTACCTGTAAAGAATGCAAATTCCTCATATACGTTTTCGTTAAAGTATCGCATACTTAATATTCTTTTTAACCTATTTTTACTATTAGTGACATAGTAGGACTCCTTAGACATATCACCTTTTAAAATACCTTCTACTATGTCAATTCCATAATATGCTAAACCATCATGATAGTAGAGTATTTTAATAACTGCCTTACATAACGCCATTTCTATCTCCTTTAATTCTAGCTTCATCTAGCTTCATAATGAAACGTTCGTATGGTTTTATTAGTAATGTAATACATATTATAACTAATAACCATTTAGGTACGAAATATATTAGTATAGTTCCTAGTAACACTACTGCTATTAATTCCAATAAAAAGAATACAATTAATTTCTTACTATTGTAACTTCTTTTATCACTAAATCTGTTTCGCATTATTTTTTCCTCCTTGGCGAATTATTGATACTACCTTAGTATCTATTTTAATAATATATATGTGAAAAAAAATAGATATTACTATATAGTAGAATTAATCTACTACATAGTTTTTGATTTGTAATAATTTTTAGTTATGATTAAAAGCTCTTTCATAATTAGTGGACTTAATGTACCGTTATTGAAAAATGTATCTGACAGAATGCCATTTTCATCTAAGTCAAATTTTCTTAAACTAATATTCCTAATGAAAGGAGCTATGGTCGTATCGTACTCTTTTTTAGTCATTGTATCTCCTATTTAAATTATATTTTCAATATACTAATATATGTATCCATTATTACATAAGTCGCATATAGCCCTAGCTTGATTAATAGGTCTAACCCCGAACATATCTGTTATAATTTTACCTTTAGCTTTCTCTAATATATTCATATATAAATCATCATGTTTTTTAAAATATGTTTGCCATAGTTTAATATACTCTTCATATAGTGTATCTTCATTATCATTTAACGTAGGTTTACCTTTAGCTTTAGTCCAATGGTCAACTTTACCTCTATATCCTTTAATATCTAACTGATATATCTCCTCTATAGATTTATTATCTATTTTAGCATATAAAGCGCTATAGTGTTTATTACCTCTACTACTACACTCGAAATAAGGTTCTCCTCTTTTAACTACTCTTTTCCATTCATACTCGTAATTTAAATCTCTTATATTCCTACAATATTTATTATTAAGTTTACCTTCATTATCAAATGTCATTATATTTTTCTTAATACGAATAGCTGTAGTTATAGCATTCAGCGTTCCTTTACTACTACCGTCATATATAGCTAATACTAAATCACCTATTTTAACTATATCATTATTCCTAATCATACCTGCACTTTTACCATATGTATCCCAATCAGGTTTAATAATTTTAATAGGTATATTCTTATTAATACCATATTCATTAGCTATAGTATCTACTCCGGATGCTCCTCCATGTATTATTTTAGATATAGTATACATATCATTAATAGTATTCAAAATTTTAAACACCATAGCCCTGTCTTTAATAGACCTACTTCCAGTTACACTTACGTTAATTCCCATAACTCATGTCCTTATTAAAAAAAAATATCTGAAGTATACCTACCAAAGTAGATATACCTTAGATATAGAAAAAAAAAAACTACCGACATATTTATATTTTAATATATATCGGTAGAATATTATACGACATGCTTTGTCGTACATGTTGCTATAGGTTACTTAGCCGTCGCATAAGTTCCTATAACAGTGAGGTAGTATCAAAATCCAGTTAAACATAACTGAGGAGGTAGATTTTTTAATACGCATTGGAACACGTTACTAAGTATATCTAAACTTAGGAGATGTATTATCTCATATTAATAATATATCTATAAAATAATTTAGAAATAATTATTTAACATTCTTATAGGTAACTCTATTAGCTATTCTAGATAGCGTACCTAGTGATATTTTATATTTAGATGCTAAATCTTTTCTACTCATACGTTTAAGCTTATCTTTATTTAATTCTTTACGTATAGCTAATACTTCTCTATTACTTAATTTTCTAACACCTATCTTTTTAGTTTATATTTTAGCGGTACTCTTAGACGGTACAGTTGTAGTATTAAACTTGCTGGGTTTTACTTTAACAGTTTTTTTAGTAACTACTTTAGAATTATCTTTTAACTTCTTTTTAAGTTCGGAATTCTCAGCAGTTAGTTTTTTAATCATTTCATTAGCATCTTCTAACTTAGCAGTTAAGGCATCTATAGTATCTACTTTGCTTAAAACAATATCCCGCATCTCATCCCGTTTTTCTTCTTCAGCTTTTACCGAGTCTAAAGAATTTTCTAACTCCTCTTCAAGCTTTCTTAAATCATCTTTTAAGAGCTTAGTCTCATGTTCATGTCTAAAAGCGATTTGCGCATGTCTAGATTCAGCGTTATTAACTATAGTATTATATAGTTCTATTACGCTCTTTTTACCGTATACGTTAAATGTAAGTACATCCATGATACTAGCTTTATCTATATATTGTAAAAAGAAATTTACATCAGGTATCTGTAATCTTAAGCTCCCTTTAACTTCATCCTCATCATTCATTTTACTAAAAGTGTAGGCCCACATATTCATATCCTTATATTAAATTTTCAATTAAGTTAAACCTATGAAATTAAATTCCGCTATGTATTAAAACTTCCTTAAGTATAATTACATATTAACTATATACTGGTAAAAAAGAAGAAGCATAGTTAGTAGCGTTAGCTACTAACTACTTATCAAACGTATCGATACTTCTAACTGTCAATGTTCTAAATCTGTCCATATCTCTGAAATTATCAAAAGCAATATGGTTCATCTTTCTAACGAAACTTCTAACACTTCGCTTATCACTATCTTCTATTAGATAATAGCGCTCTACATCATTTTTAAACTTATAAGTACCGCCTAATCTACCTAAGTGACTTTTAACTGTACCTGTTAACAAATACTCTCTTAAAGAAGAAGCGTATTCTATATTAAATTTAATAAGAGGATTTTTCTCTTTACCATTTTCAATATGCCATACCTGAATATTTTTTAAATCAGCTATAACAGCATCTATTTTATTTACCTTATCTTTAACGTATCTCATATCAGATTTCCTTTTTTTATTATATTTTCAGTATATGCATATTATTAAAAAATGAATATATCATCTTCTTTAGTAGTTATGAGATTTCTTTTCTTTTTAAATTTAATATTTTGTTCTTTTAAAAGTTTAGTTATCTCTTTAATCAAATTTTCACTAGTACCATTATTATATTCATAACCATTATTACATTTAAGTTCATATGTTAAATACCCTATGGATATCTCTAAAGAAATTATATTAGCCTCAAAATCTTCATTAATAGTAATATATATTAAACTATCACCATTGTATGTTTTAATCTTATCTTTTAATGTTTTCATATCAGTTTCTATATTACACATTAAAGACTCCTTAATTTAATTTTAGTTATGTAAGTGTAAAATCATATTCTTATTATCTAGTCTCATATATTTCCACTTACCGTTATCTTTAATGGGGTCATATATGACTTGTGGTCTATATCCTTTACTAATGTAAGTATCATAGCCTATATTAGTATACTTAACATCCATCCCATCTCTATTATCATCTATCTCATTTAGGATATGTATAGCTTTAATAGTATCAGTATGACTTAACCCGACCTCCATATTAACTCTAACAACAAATTCTTTATCTATTTTATTACATCTAGTCCCACAAATATCATCCGGTTCATCTTCTAAAATACACATATTTTCTATTAAGTCATTATTAACTATATAGTCATATATCTGCTCGCCTCTATATTGTTTTTCTCTAGATGTTCTATCTATTATTTTTGTTAAATATTTGAAATTATGTTTTTCTAATTCACACATTAACTCATCAGTTCGCCAACTACTACTTATAACTATATATAAATTAGATACTCTTTCAAAAATAAATTCTAACCTACGTATGAGATGGTCTTCTAGTTTAATACCGTGTGCATATGTATAATAACTACTACTCATGATGTTAAGTACGCCATCTACATCTAAGAATAATATTTTCATATCTCTTCTTTAGGTATTATATTATATTTACCACTATTTAATACTATAGTAACATCGGGTATAACTGTAGTAGTAGAAGTTATACTAATTCCCTGTACTGTACTAAATTTAGTCTCTATATGTAGTATAACGTTATTACCAACCACCATACCTTTCTCATATCTTTCGATATTATCAGATTTCTCTTTAGTAAGCTCTATCCATTTCATTATTTCATCCTTGGTTATATTTTTTAATATCTTTTTTAAGTCTATCTATATCGGACAAGTAATATTTTAAACCTTTAGTAATATTATCCTGTCTAACTCTAAATACCTTTAAAAACTTATGTTTGTTATTCATTATTAACTTAAACATGATGTATGGTACGCCTATGCCATTACCTATCTTACCATCTTTATATATTAGTATATTCATCACATAGGTATATCCTAAAACATTAGTGACATATCTGCTATAACGTTCTATACCTTTCCATACATATCTATTAAGATATGGTGTCTGTGGTACTATATTACTTAACTTATATACTGCTTTTAAATTCTCTTTATTATTATCGAAAGAGGCATCACTTATTAAATGTCCTCTATCATAACCACTATTTAAATAATCGCTAACATAACTTCTATACTGTTTAGGTATTCTTTTATCACTATAGAAACAAGGTCTTTTTTTAATATTATTATTATTAATTTTTTTCTTAGTTAATTTAGCCCATACATATACAGGTCCTTTATATTTAAAACTATAGCCTATATCGATTATACCTTTTAAATATATATCTTCTTTAATTAAATTTCTATATGTCGTTATACTATATTTATTACTCATTTTTAAAAATCCTTATTTAATAACATTCATACAAAAAAAAAAGAATACTATACCTAAGTTAATAGGCATAGTTTTTATTTAATTTTCATCGAACTCTATATCGATACGACATCTATCATCTTTAGGTACTATATTAACAGTACATAATGGTTTAACAGCAGTATGTTCATCTACATTAAATGTTATTGGGATATATTTTTTCACCATCTCATCTAGGCGTTTAATATCTCTAATGAAATTATTATCTTCATTAGTATCTTTAACAACATTCATATATATTAATGATATCAATTCCATTAAACTATAACCATCTTCATGTTCATCTAAATCAAATATAGCTATACCGCCTGGGTTAACATTATTTTTAATTTTGTAAACTAACTCATTATCCACTACAGTTCTTTCTGCTAAATCAGTAGTTTTAAAACTATACTCTTTCATTTCCTGTATGAATTTAATTACATTATCATATATCATTTTCTTTTCCTTATATACTATTTTTTAAATATACCTAATACACCAGCCTTCTGGTCATCATCAGCTATACCTATTCTACTCATTTTCCCTGCTACTAAACCTGTTAATGTATATGCTTCATATTCATTACTGGCGATTACTATAACCGTATAGTCATCTTTTACCATAGTATAGTTTAAGCTATATACATATAGTTTCTCATCAATAATTCCAAATCCTTTTAGTGTCTTAATGCCTTTCCCACACTCTATAGTGATAGGTATTTTCATGTTAAGGATTTTACAAACGTATTCTAAAACTTCTTTTAACGTAGTTCTGTACTCTGAAATATAATTAATGGTTCTGGTTATTATATACTGTTCACCGTTCTTTACGACACTTCCACTTAACCTAACCTGGCCTTTTTTACTTTTAAGTAAACTAACATGTCTATAACCGGTATTACTATTGTTACTAGTTATATATAGTTCATCATGATACTCTTTAGCTTTTTCATTAACCCTAGCTACCTCTTCTTCATCACTTGTTTTATATTTAAATTTAGTAGTTATTAATTCGCCATCTTTTCTTAATCTAACTACTACACTATTTTTATTATATATTATCATATCTAATTTCCTTATTAAGACTTAAATCCGTCTCCAGTAGATATCCCTAAACTATATACTCTACTTAAGACATGTTTACATTTGCTACAGTATTCTATTCTTCCACTTTCACTCATAGGTTTCTCTATGGTTATTTTTTTCATATCACATTTTTCATTATTACACTCATATGCATATCTCATATCTTATATCCTACATATGTCTTTTTAGCTTCAGTCGCATCTATGTCCATGTTTATATCATCACTTATCTTATCCCATACGTATTTAACAACCATAGGAAGATATCTATCTATATCAGATACATCGTTGATGGTTCTGCATTTACAATATTTCAAACCGTCTCGTATGATAGTACCTTTCAATAACACCATACCATCACTTCTATGTATTAAACTTATATATCTATAACCAGTATTACTCTTATCACTAACTAGTTCTAAATTTAATTCGAACTCCCTGGCTTCTTTATATGCTCTTTCATAATCATCCTCATTATTAAAATCAAATTTTTTAACTATGAATCCACCATCCCTATATAATCTAACAGTCATATGTTTTTTATTAACAGTTATAGCCATCTCTACTCCTCCTTAAACTATTTCATACTTTAAAGATATATTTAATACACCATCATACTCTTTCATAACTATTTTAGCTTCTTCTTTAACTTTAGTAGTTTCTGAAACATTACTATCTATGTTAAATAGTTCATCTATCATTAAACATCCTTGTCTACTTATCATATCACTAGGATACTGTCTTGCTTTTTCCCATATCCCACACTGTATGTCTTTTAACTTTTCAGCTACATCAACATCACCTTCTTCATCTATAATATTTATTAATGTTGTTACACTTACATTACCCATACTAAAGAACTCTAATTTACCTTTAGTATCTTTAGCTTCTACTATTTTTTTAGTTGTTACACTAAAACCATCTAACTCTTTTAACATTTCTCTAATTACATCCATTTTTAATTTCCTTTTTTAATAATCAAATTCTACACTAATGTAGTTCAACGCACTAAAACGTATATAACCTTCTAACTTCTCATTACTGCCTTTAATAGTAAAATTAAATTCAAATTTCTCTTTCTTTAAATTAATCTTAATCTTACTTATATAACAGGTAGAATTAAAGTTTAATTTAGTATATAATACATCTCCTAAAGTAACTGTATCTTTACATTTATTAAACTTACGTCTATAACTTATTTTTAAATCACCATTATTCATCTTTAATCTTATCTTCTGTTTTTTCTTTAATACTTTAGCGTTAGTATTTAAAAGTATTGAACCTATTAACTCAGTTAGATGTTTTTCTTCATACGCCATCTTTAACTCCTTATTTTAATTTATTATATATGATACTACCTAAGTATCTATATAAGTAATATATAGTTATATTATTATGGATATTATTATTCATAACCATATAACATCTTAACTAACTCATTCTTTATTCTTCTTCATTTTTTTAACTTCCCGCCACCCACCACTGGTTAGTCTTCGTTTCACTCAGCCTTTAGAACCAACTCTACCCTCTTTTCACTAGTGTAGGCTAGTATAGATACCATCTACCCCACAGCTACTAACTGCAGGATAGTTCAGGTAGGCTCGTGAAGAAAGGTGCATCCCAGCTAAGACACTGATATATACATAGTATCGCAGTCCATTATAGTAATGAAGTTTTTAGACCTATGGTTATCTATTCGCGTATTTAAATCAATATGAAACATATCTTTGTAAAAAGTATTCATTTAGATAGATTTTAATTAAACTGATTATTATACTATATTAAAGGAAAATATTAATGATTTTATTTTTAGAGGATTGGGTTAAAGAAGATAATATGTCTGCTATAGTAGATTTAAAAACTTCTAATAAATCATTCTTACGGGTAGCTGGATTACTTAGGATAATGGGTATTAAAAATCATACTTTTATGTTATCTTTATATAATCCTGATTTACAAGGCGTAGACCCATATGACGAAAACTTAACAGATGAACAGAAGATTATGATAATAACAGAGATAGCTCTTAACCCTTGGTATTTTTTTAGAGAGATAGCTAGAGTACCAGCGGCGGCCGGTTCTAACCCTGTACAGTTTAGAGCTAATAGAGCTAATATAGCTTTACTATGGTTAGCATTTAACCATATAACATCTTATCTTATACAACCTAGACAAACTGGTAAAACAGTTTCAGCTACAGAACTATTAGGATTTTTTTTAAATTTAGCTTCTTTTAATACTAAGATAACTGTATTAACAAAAGATGATAAGCTTAGAACTAAAACAGCCGTAGGTATTAAAGAAGTAATAGAACTATTACCATCATATCTACAAGTATTATCTAAGAAAGACATTAAGAATACAGAACGTATAACTGTTAAAGAGTTAGGTAATGAGTTAACTATATCTGTAGCACAAAAAGATAAAAAGGCAGCAGATAACTTAGGACGTGGTCTAACAACTGCTCAAGTCTTCATAGATGAATTTGCATATTTTTATAATATAGATATAACATTACCTATTGTCTTATCAGCTACAGTAGCCGCACGTGAGCAAGCTAAAGAACAGAATGCTCCTTATTACACTATATTAACTACTACACCTGGTAAACTAAATACTAAAGAAGGTAGATTCGCTTATGAAGTTTATAACTCATCCGTGAGATGGACAGAGAAATTTTATGATGCTAAAAATGAAGATGAACTTAATAATATCATATCTAAAAATACAGCTAAATTTGAAGTAGTTCTTTTAGAGTTTAATCATCAGCAGTTAGGATACTCTGATGAATGGTTAGCTAAACGTATTAGAGTTGCTTTATCGGAAGGCGAGGCTGCTGAATCTGATTATCTTAATAAGTGGGTAGCTGGTGGTATATCATCTCCTATCCCTAAAAACCTATTAAAAATTATAGAAGCATCTAGAAAGAATGAGTTTAATCCGTTTATATCTAAGTATGGTTATATTATAAGATGGTATATTACTAATAATGAGTTAGATAAAATTAAAAATAATAGATTCCTATCTATAGGATTAGATACATCAGATGCATTAGGTGGTAGTAATGATAGCATTGGTTTAGTTATAAGAGATTCTAATACGGGAGCTGTGTTAGGAGCAGGTAAGTTTAATGAGACTAACTTAGCTAGTTTTGCAGATTTATTAGTAGAAC
>Ga0256829_1000122_pt1 | contig 99801 bp, 88 predicted proteins | sample 131447metaG_FD_185979 | JGI IMG/M metagenome (GOLD analysis project Ga0256829, IMG submission 185979) | Hydrothermal vent microbial communities from Lau Basin, Pacific Ocean - 131-447 | ecosystem: Environmental > Aquatic > Marine > Hydrothermal vents | place: Pacific Ocean: Lau Basin | collected... | reverse complement strand
CGCTCCGAGATCACCAACCTCGACGTATCCACACCGCGCGCGTTCAGCCCATCGATCTCCTCAATGAGCCTGTGCGGATCCACCACCACCCCGTTCGCAACAACCGCATCCACACCCTCCGACAGAATCCCCGAAGGCATCAAATGCAGCGCATACCGCTCCCCACCCACCACCACCGAGTGACCCGCGTTCGCCCCCCCGTTATATCGGACCACCGCGTCGTACCCGCCCGCAAGCAGGTCCACCAGCTTCCCCTTCCCCTCATCCCCCCATTGCAGCCCCACCACAGCATCAATCCGACCACCGACACGATCCTGTTCGATTGCTGATTCCACGCGCTCCGCCTCCGGATCACCGATTCTGGGGACCTATCCGCAACACCACCACAAATCATACGCCCCGCCCCCAACAAGCTGACCCCTTTCGCTCATCCCACCCCCTGTTTCCACCGATATCCCTCCCCAGACCGGAGGTTCCGTATGTCCGAGCGCACGATCCGCATGATGTGCCCCAATCTCACCTGCCGAAAGGTGCTCAGCGTCCCCGAGGCCGCACGCGGCAAAACCGTCCGCTGCAAACAGTGCGGCACAAACATCAGGGTCCCCCAAACCAAATCCGGATCCCCCAACGACAAGCAGGACCAACCCCAGTCCTGAATCGCGCCCACCCCAGCGCCCCCTTCAAATCTCAACACCCCCCAGAGCCGCCCACTCACAAAGGCGGCTGATCGTCGTCCTCATCATCAAGATCAAACTCGAAGTTGAAGTCCATCATGCTCGAATCATCGCTCGACGTCGGCGCATGCTTCGACACCACCGCCTTCTCCGCAGGCGCGCCGGGACCATCCCCGCTCGCCGCCTTCTTCTCCGGCAGCCCCTGCGCGTAGAACGTCCCCCCATCAATCGATCCGGGCTCCCCGTCCACCACCAGCACGAACACCAACGACCCGATCGAGATCAGATCCCCGGCCCCCACCTCACGAGCCCCCTCCACCTTCGCACGATTCACATACGTCCCATTGCTCGATCCGAGATCCTGGATCGTGAACGTCCCGTTGTCGAACACCAGCTCGCAATGATGACGAGAAATCTTCCCCGACGGGATCCGGATCTGACAATCGTCCAAGCGACCCATCAGGGTCCGCTCATGAGCGATCGGGATCGTCTTCGTGTTCCCGTCCTTCGTACAATGAACAAGAGCGGCTTGCACGGATCCAGTCCTCTCACAATTCACGACCGCGCGAACACGCGACCAGGAGCAACACGTTTCCAAACCCCAGCGACGCCAAGCTTTGGGGGCCACACAGACCCGTCCCGTGCAGCACGATACCGCATCCACCCCGCTCAGGCAACGCCCCAACGCCTCATCCAGAGCTCCACTGAGCTCCGCGATCCCCACGCGCGATCCCAAAGCTCCGATATCCCTCTATATCCACATCCCCTTCTGCGTCCACAAATGCCACTACTGCGACTTCTACTCCATCGTGGACCGACAAGACCGACAAGAAGCATTCACCCACCGAGCCATCGCCGAACTCACCGCCGTCGCAGCCCTCGCGCACAACCCCACCCTCGACACCATCTTCATCGGAGGCGGAACCCCCACCCTCCTCGCGCCCCACCTCCTCGCGCAGCTCCTCACCACAGTCGAATCCGCATTCGCACTCACCGACCACACCGAGTGGACCATCGAGTCCAACCCCGAAACCCTCACCCAGCCCATCGGTGAAGTCCTCGAGCGTTCCAAGGTCAACCGGGTCTCGATGGGCGCGCAGTCCTTCAACCCCACCCACCTCAAGACCCTCGAACGACACCACGACCCCGCCTCCGTCGAACGCGCCGTCACCATCGCCCGCGCCCACCACATCCCGCGCCTCTCCCTCGACCTCATCTACGCAGTCCCCGGCCAAACCCTCCCCGAATGGGCCGACGACCTCGAACGCGCCCTCGCATTCAACCTCGACCACCTCTCCGCCTACGCACTCACCTACGAACCCAACACCGCCATGACCGCCCGACTCCTCCGAGGAGACTTCGAAGAAGCCCCCGACGAACTCGAAGTCGATATGTACAACCACACCCTCGATCGCATCCGACGCGCCGGGCTCGACCGATACGAAGTCTCCAACCACGCAAAGCCCGGGCTCGAGTGCCGACACAACCTCGCCTACTGGCGCAACCGAGACTACCTCGCCGTCGGCCCCAGCGCCTCAGGACACATCGCGGGAACCCGCTATAAAAACACCCCACGACTCGACGACTACCTCGACTTCTCCGACGAAGGCTTCGCCCCCATCGTCGAGCACGAACCCCCCGATCCCAAACGTTCCCTCATGGACGCGCTCATGCTCGGGGTCCGAACCCGAGAAGGGCTCGACGCGCCCTCGATCCTCACAAGCGCCGATCAACTCCATCGCCGCGCCGAGCTCGAATCCGCCGCGCAATCCTGTGCCGGATCCGGGTGGCTCACCACCACCGACACCCGATGGACCCTCACCGAACCGGGCTTCCACTACGCCGACCGGGTCGCGCGAGAGCTCATGGGCGCACTCGTCACCGACGACGAAACCCCCTGACTCAGACCTCGGGCTTGCTCAGGTTCATCTTCTTGAGCACCCCGCGCAGATCCTTCGGGAACGCTGTCTTCACATCGAGCTCTTCCCCCGTCCCCGGATGGGTGAACACCAACCGATGCGCGTGCAGCGCCAGTCTCGGAGAAGCCCCCCTCACAATCCTCGGCCCATACAGATCATCCCCCAGAACCGCCGCGCCAACCGAGTTCAAGTGCACACGCACCTGGTGCAAACGCCCCGTCACCGGCCGCGCCTCGATCAGCGCCGCCAGCGCCGACTCCTGCACCACCCGATACGCCGTCACCGCGGGCTTCCCCGAAGCATCCAGCTTCGCCGTCCGGGTGGACGTATACCGCGACGCGCGCTTCACCACGTCCAGGATCGGGCGCTTGATCACACCCTCGCGCTCCTTCGGCGCTTTGTGCGTGATCGCCCAGTAGTACTTCTTGATCGTCCGCTCCTCGAACTGTGTCCGCAGCGCGTCGTACACATCGCTGCGCAGCGCGACCACAAGCAACCCGCTCGTTTCCTTGTCGAGCCGGTGCAGCATCCCGTGGTCCCGCGCGTTCCCCATCTGGGTCAGGTTCTTCGGGTACCGCGCCATCAACCCGTTGAGCAGCGTGTCGTGCTCGTGCCCGACCCCCGGGGTGCTCACCACCCCCGCCTGCTTCTCGACCACGATCAGGTACTCGTCCTCGTGGACCACGCGCACCGACACCCGCTCGTTGGGTTCCACCTTGATATTCGCCGTGCTCATGATCCGTTCCCTTCGGGACGGATCGATCCGTCCAAGTACCAACGCAGAACCCCACCCACCGGAGCGACCCCGCACCGCGCGTGGTCCGCTTCGATCTCGTCCACATGCGCCCAGTGCGCATCCTCCACCCCCACCACCCCGATCAGCGCTGACCGATCCACCACGCGCGACGTCATCGCGACATGGTCCACACCCCCGATGTCCCAGTGCGCATACAACCGATCCACCGGGTCCTCGCGCCGCGCCGTCCACGCCGGATCGCACCCGAGCACACACGCATCGAACCGCTCATGCGCCGCGCCCCGCGCCCCCAGCAGCTCCCGCACCCGTTCGCTCCCGCGCTCGCACGCATCCGGAAGATGCGCCGGGGACGTCACGATCTGCGACCCGTCCATCCCCGCAGGCTCGACCAGCAGCTCGCGCAGCTGCGCCTCCGAGTGCGCCGGATCCCCCGGACCCACACACGGATCCGCAACGCTCCACACCGTCGTCCGATCCCAGGGCATCATCCGGTACTTCGGATCCACCATCAGCTTCACAACCACCCGCTCCACCACATCGCTCAGCCCCAGCGCGAGATGGAACCCCCCCGTCGCGCCCACAGCCATCTGCGACTGCACCAACAGATCCGAGCACAGCGCATCCAGCGCCTCCTCCCGGTCCTCCCCGAGCACCACCGACCCCGGGAGCCTGGGCGCAGGACGGACCTCGTCGATCCCGTACGCGCCGGACTCGTCCCCGGATGAGCTCTCGTGATGTTCGCCGTCTCCGAGCGTCATAGGGTTATTCTCGCCGCCCCACCCCCCCGGAGCGCGACAATCCCCGAGATTTCCGAACCTCTCTATGCGCGACACCACCCGACTCATCGATGCAAACGCCAACCGAGCCGCCGAGGGTCTGCGCGTCCTGGAGGACATCGCGAGGTTCACCCTCGACCGCGCCGACCTCTCCGAGCGAGCCAAATCCGCGCGCCACACCCTGCGCCGGGCCGTCGAGACCATCGCGCCAAACGCAGTGACCTCGCGCGACACCGCGCACGACGTCGGGACCACCATCACCACCCCCACCGAGTTCGACCGGAGCGCGGGGCTCCCCGACCTCGTCCGCGCCAATGCGAAGCGCGCCCAGGAAGCGCTCCGGGTCCTCGAAGAATCCGCCAAGCTCCTCGGGAAACCCTCTAACGACCTCGAGTCGGCCCGCTACCTCACCTACGACCTCGAGCGTGACATTCTCAACGCAATCAGCGCGACCCGATGCCCCCAGTGGAAACTCTGTGTCCTCGTCTCGACGGACACCTGTGTCCACCACACCCCGAGCGATGTCGTCCGCGCCTCCATCAGCGCCGGCGCGGACTCCATCCAGATCCGCGAAAAATCCGGGTCCGACCGAGACCTCCTCGCGCGGCTCACACCACTCGTCGAACTCACCAACACCCTCGGCGCGCACTCGATCGTCAACGACCGTCCCGACCTCGCGCGACTCACCCGAGCCAGCGCCGTCCACCTCGGACAGACCGATCTCCCGATCGACCGCGCGAGGGAGATCCTCCTGGACGACCAATGGATCGGGCTGACCTGCGCCTCGATGGACGACATCGAACGCGCGATCGAGTGCGGCGCGGACTCCGTCGGGATCGGACCCATGTTCCCATCGACCACCAAACCCAAACCCACCATCGTCGGCCCCGACTTCGCGCGATGCGCCATCGATCGGTTGCGCGAGCACGACATCCCCCACCTCGCGATCTCGGGGATCACCCCGGGCACCATCCCCGAGCTGACCCGGGTGGGTGTGCAAGGTGTCGCCGTCAGCGCGGCCGTCTGCGCCGCGCCCGACCCGGGACAGGCCGTCCACGACCTCCTCGAAGCGCTCCGAACCGGCGCGTCGGAGACGGCGAAGCCCTAGACTCGGGCTATGCCGATCACCTTCAAAGAAGCGAAGCTCGACAACGGGCTCACCATCCTCGCCGAGATCGATCCCCAAGCCCAATCCGTGGGCGCGGGGTTCTTCGTCAAGACAGGGGCGCGGGACGAAACCTCCGATCTCATGGGGGTTTCGCACTTCCTCGAGCACATGATGTTCAAGGGGACCGAGGACATCAGCGCGGACGAACTGAACCAAGCATTCGATGACATCGGCGCGAACAACAACGCGTACACGACGCGCGAGATGACGTGCTTCTATGCGCACGTGATCAAGGAGCAGTCCGACCGCGCGATCGAGATGCTGTCGAAGATGATGCGCCCCGCGCTCCGGGAGGACGATTTCGAGACGGAGAAGGGTGTGATCCTGGAAGAGATCGCGATGTACGCCGACAACCCGTTCTGGGTGTTGTACGAGCAGTGTGTCGATACCCACTACCAGGGGCACGGATTGGGACATCGGGTGCTCGGGACGAACGAGACAATCGAGGCGATGTCGCTCGAATCGATGCGCGGGTACTTCACGGATCGGTACAGCGCGGACAACTCGTGTGTGGCGCTGGCGGGGGCGATCGACTTTGATCGCGCGGTGGAGCTGATCCGGGAGAATTGTTCCACGTGGAACACCAGTGGCGCGGATCGTGCGCACGAAAGGCCGACTACCCACTCGGGCGCGTTTGTGGAGTCGAGTGCGCGGGTGAACCGGGGTTATGTCCTCGGGGTCGCGGATGCGCCGTCGATCGACTCGGATGAGCGCTACTCTGCGGCGCTTTTGGCACAGATCCTTGGTGGGAGCGACAACTCGCGGATGCACTGGGCGTTGATCGAGACGGGGCTTGCGGACGAAGCCCTGTGCGCGTACGACGGGCTCGACGGGGCTGGGGATTTCTACATCTACGCATCGGGGGATCCGGACAAGCTCGATGAGATCTGGGGGATCGTGGAAGCGCAGATCTCGGGGCTGCGCGAGTCGATCAATGAGGATGACCTTGCGAAACTCCGCGCGAAGATGCTCACGAGTGTGACGCTCAGCGGCGAACGTCCTGCTGGACGGATGCAGCGATTGGGCCGGCTCTGGGCTGCGAGCGGTGAGTATGTCACGCTTGAGGAGGAGATCGCGCGGATCAACGCGGTGACGGTTGATTCGGTCCGTGATGTGCTGGATCGGTATCCGCTGGATCGGTGCACCCTGGGACGGATGGTCCCTGAGCGTGTGACGGCGGAGTGATTCAGGCGGCGGCTTTGGAGGGGGAGAATGCGTGGACGGCTGATTGGCCGGAGGTCCGTGCGGTCTGGACAGCACGGGAGGACGCGAGCACGAGCTTCTCGGGGGAGACAAGGATCATCGCGGTTTCCTTGTCGAGGGTGGCGAGCCCGATGTGGATCCGGAGGTCTTTCTGGAGGTCTGGGACCCCTGGGATCCAGGTCGCGACGGATCGCGCGAAGTATTCTTTGCATTCGTCGGCGCATTTCTGCGCGGTTGAGGAATCGATCTCGGGGAGCACGACGCCGAAGGCTTCGGCGTTAAGTCTGCAGACAGCGCCCCCGAGGGGTTCGAAGAGGCGGAGCATGAGGTTGGCGACGCCGATGATGATGTTTTCTCTGACCTGATCGCCGTGCTTCTGGGCGACGGTTTCGAGCCCTGAGATGACGGCTTGGACGACGGTGATATCGACTTCCCCCGGCTTGACGGCGGAGTAGACCTGTCCGATGGCGTGCTTGAAGCCGTCTCTGTTGAGGACGTTGGTGAGGGGGTCTCGGGTATCGACTGTGGTCTGGGAGTCTACTTCGTTTGCGGCGTAGGAGGCGGCGAGTTTGTCTCGGGTGAGATCGATCAGCTGACGCTCGGCGCGGGCGAGGATCTCGGAGGGGGCTTCGAGTTCTTCGAGTTCGACTTCGAGGACGGAGGCGAACTGCCTTGCGGCGTGTCCGGTGTCTTCGATGATCTTGTCCACGGTGGACTGCTTGATCCCGAGCCATGCGTGGGCGCGTTCGTAGCAGTCTCTGAGGGCTGAGGATGGGTTGTCGGCGATGAGGACGTTGTGGACGAGGTTCGCGAGCGCGACACAGCGGGCGCTGCGTGCGTATTCGGTGGGGCAGGCGGTGGGTCGTTCGTGGTACTTGAGGGGGACGACGATCTCGAGGGGGAGCTTCCAGTGCTCGGCGATGGTGGCGCCGACGTTTGCGTGCTGGAGGTCGAACTCCTGGAGTTCGAGACGCGCGAGCTTGGTGTGATCGCCGTCGGTGCTTTCGACGATATCGAGGTAGCGTTTCTTCATGGCTCGGTACATGGCGATCATGCCGATGTCCTGGAGGAGCCCGGTGAGGAAGCACTCGTCGGCGTGGTCTTTGAGATTGACTTCGTCGGCGAGGAGCTTCGCGGCGACGGCGCAGTGGAGCCCTCGGGTCCAGTAGTCTTTGTAGTCGAAGCCGTTGGATGACTTGTCGGTAAAGGCGGAGACGAGGGAGAAGCCGAGGACGAGTGATTTGACTGGGGAGAGCCCGAGGAGGATGAGGGCTTTTTCGATGGTGGTGCAGCGTTTGCGGAGGCCGTAGAAGGATGAGTTGACGGTGCGGAGCACCTTGGAAGCGAGCGCTTGGTCGAGCGTGATCTGAGAGGCGAGTTCGCTCATCTCGACGTCGGGGTCCGCGGTGAGTTCGATGACGTTCGCGGCGACGGCGGGGATGGAGGGGAGGCTCGGGCAGTTCAGGATGTCGGTGAGGAGATCGGTATCCATACCTGAATCACGTTCTGGGGCCTTTGGCGGTGCGTGATCCGTCACGCGCTCGCGGGGTGGGTATCGGTCGGAAGCGCTTTCGTATCAAGCGCATGACTCATCGAGGGGGTCGATTGGGGGAATCACTCTGGGTGTTCTTGAGGAGCCAGCTCATGGAGGGGATGTCTGAGCCGATCCGTTCTCGGATGTAGGACGCGAGGAGGGCGGAGGCGCGGGTGAGGTCGTGGGTGGGAAGGTCCGAGAGCGTGTCGGCTTGGGGGCTGTGGTCGAGGGTTCGGAGGATTTTGACGGTGGAAGCCCGGACGCGCCAGCGCGGGTCGTTTGGATTATCGGAAGACGAGTCCGCGGTGACCCCCCCAAGATGGGGGGCGAATGCGTACATGCTGGCTTCATCGAGGGGGTGGCCGGTGTCGGCGTCGTGGTCGAGGAGGGGGCGGGCGCCGACGGCGTCGAGGAGGATCCAGAGGTAGGTGAGGAGGTGTGCGATCCGGGGGGCTCTGGAGGAGGCGGGGTCGTCGCAGGTTTCGAGGAGGTCGGAGAGCGCGTCGTGGATCTCGGGGTGGGGGTCGTGGTCCTGGATCATGCGCGGGACGAGGTCGATGGCGAGCATGGCGGTGTTGTAGGTGTCGAGGTCTCGGCGGAGCCCGAGCATGGGGTGGGTGAGGTCCCAGCGCGTGATGAGGGAGAGGTCGGAGGATTGTCGCGCAAGGACGGCGAGCTCTCCACGGGTTGCGATCTCGAGTCCTCCGGAGAAGGGGGCGCGTTCTCTTCGGGAGCCCTTTGCGAGGACTCGGACGAGCCCGTGGGAGCGCGTGATCATGACGGCGGTCTGGGAGGTCTCGGACCAGTCCCAGGTGCGGACGCAGACGGCCATGTCTTCGATCATGGGCATGGTTCGAGGATAGGGATGAGGGGGGTCTGGTCGGGCTATCGTCGGGGATGCATTTTTCTCTTGTAGATCGTGTGGTGGAACGGGACGAGTCCTCGGTGGTGACGCTCAAGCATGTGAGCGCTGCGGAGGAGTATCTGCAGGACCACTTCCCGGGGTTCCCGGTGCTCCCGGGTGTGATGATGCTCGAGTCGATGGTGCAGGCGGCGCGGGTGCTGCTGGATCCGGAGGATTCGGCGGAGGTGCCTTGGGTGCTGGGGAAGGTGAAGGCGCTGAAGTATGGAGCGTTTGTTCGGCCGGGCGCGAGTTTGCGCGTGACGGTGACGATGCACAAGGACAACGGGGATGGGACGGTGGATCTGAAGGGGGATGTGCGTTTGGTTGAGAGCGGCGCGGACTTCGGGGGTGAGGATCTTCCGGTGGCGTGTTCGGGTCGGCTCACGATGCGGGCGGCGGTGACGTCATCGGTTGTGGGGTGAGCTGATGACGTTGGTGTGTGTGCCGATCATGGTGGATACGGTGGAGTCGGCGCTGCGCGATGCGGCGCTTGCGGTCGAGCATGGCGCGGACCTGGTGGAGTACCGGGTGGATGTGCTGTTCGAGGATCGGGGTGGGGAGTCGCTCGGGGATCGGATCGCGCGGGTGGTGGATCTGGTGGCGCGGTCGGGGGCGGTGTGTATTGTGACGTGCCGACCTGAATGGGAGGGTGGGGATTACTCGGGGGATGATGACGAGCGGGTGGCGCTGTTCGAGGCGCTGGGGACGGGGGAGCGGCCTCCGGCGTATCTGGATGTGGAGTTCGCGCTGTGGGAACGGTCTGCGAATATCCGGCAGAAGATCATGCTGGCCGTGGATCATCCGGAGCAGCGGCGGGCGGTGTCTACGCGGTTGATTCTGTCTACGCATAACTTCCAGGGTCGTCCTGATGATCTGACTCGTCGGGTGCTGGCGATGCAGTCGGTGGATGCGTGTTCGGTGGTGAAGGTTGCGTACCGGGCGCGGTCGATCCGGGACAACCTGGAGTTGTTCGAACTCATCCGGGAGAGCGCGAAGCCCATGATCGCGCTGGGGATGGGGGAGTTCGGGTTGATGTCGCGGGTGCTTGCGCCGAAGTTCGGGGGGTTTTTGACGTTTGCGTCGCTTCGGGATGAGGAGGCGACGGCTCCGGGTCAGCCGACGATTGAAGAGCTTTTGGGGTTGTACCGGTTTCGTTCGATCGGTCGGGGGACTCGGGTGTATGGGGTGATCGGGTGGCCGGTGGGTCAATCGATGTCGCCGCTGGTGCACAATGCGGGGTTTGGGGCGGTCGGTTTTGATGGGGTGTATGTGCCGATGCCTGTGGAGGGGAGCTATGAGTCGTTTAAGGCGACGGTGTTGTCGTTGATGGATGACGGGGGACTCGGGTTTGGGGGGGCGAGTGTGACGATTCCGCACAAGGAGCATCTTGTTCGGAGTGCGCAGCAGCAGGATGGAATCATTGTGTTCAATCCTGGCGTTCGTGAGCTCCGTGCGGCGAACACCTACTGGGTGAATGCTGAGATTGTGAATGGGTACGAAGAATGGCACGAAGACGTCGTTGCGAACACGGATGCGACGGCGATCGAGCAGTTGCTCGACGATGCGTTGGGGGGATTGAGCGATCGGCGGGTGCTGATCGCGGGGGCTGGTGGGGTTGCTCGCGCGGCTGCGTATGCGTGCGCGAAACGGGGGGCGCGGGTGGTGATCGCGAACCGGACGGCTGAGCGGGCTCAGGCGATTGTGGATGACTTCGTGGAGGTCGCGGATATCGGGTCGGTGTCTGTGTTCGATGGTCGGTGGGATCTGTGTGGGGCGGATGCGTTCATCAACTGCACACCGGTGGGGATGGCTCATGGGCCGGATCCGGAGGGGATGGCGGTTCCGGTGGAGGAGCTTGGGGCGTTTCCTCCGGAGACGGTGTTCTTTGATACGGTGTACAACCCGGTGGAGACGCCGATGCTGAAGGCGGCGAGGGCTCGGGGGTATCGGGTGATTGATGGGGTGGCGATGTTTGTGAAGCAGGCCGGGGCTCAGTTTGAGCTTTGGACTGGGGTGGATGCACCGATCGGGCTGTTCGATCGGTTGGTTCGGGAGAAGCTGGGGGCTGCTTCGGGGGATGGGGAATAAGGGGACATATGGGGGTGGTTGTTCAGGGGTGATCGGGTCTTATTGCGCCGGGTGGGTTTGGAATCCGGGTCGGCTTGGATCACGAATGGGATACTGTCCGGGTGCCGTACTCCCCCACTCCCCTTCCCCTTACTCCGTGTTGGAGGATCTGATGATCTTGAGGACGGTTGATGTGAAACGGTTCGTGCTGTATTTCGTGCTCGGGCTGATGATCCCGATCTCGGCTTATGCTTCGGCGACCTCGGCGCGGCACTCGGGGGTGAAGGATGGAGTTATGACGAAGACAACGCATGGTGTTCGGTATTCGGAGTCGGGGTATGACATCTCGCCGCTGACGGATGCGCGGATCGAGGAGCTCGCTGAGGATCTGACGGACGAGGAACGGAAGGTCATTCTGAATGACGGGACGGAGCCCGCGTTCTGTGGGAACCTGGTGGACAACAAGAAGGACGGGGTGTACCTGTGCCGCTTGTGCGATCTGCCGCTCTTTGCGAGCGACACGAAGTTCACGTCGGGGACGGGGTGGCCTTCGTTCTTCCAGCCCGTGGACAAGGACCATGTGGACGAGTTCGAGGACACGTCGTACGGGATGGTGCGCACGGAGATCACGTGCGGCCGGTGCGGGGGTCATTTGGGGCACGTGTTCAATGATGGGCCGAAGCCCACGGGGATGCGTTTTTGTGTGAACTCGGCTTCGCTTGTGTTTGTTGAGGACGGGGACGAGCTTCCTGCTGGGGCTCAGAAGGTGGAGACGGAGACGGCGTACTTTGCTGGGGGTTGTTTCTGGGGGATCGAGGATCGGTTCGCGAAGCTCCCCGGGGTGCTCGACGCGGTGTCGGGGTTCCAGGGCGGCGATGACTCGAAGAGCCCGAGCTACAAGGAGGTGTGCTCGGGAACGACGGGTCATGCGGAGTCGGTGCGGGTCGTGTTTGATCCGAACCATGTGTCGTATGACGATCTGCTGGCTTGGTTCTTCCGGATCCATGATCCGACGCAGGGGAACCGTCAGGGGCCGGATATCGGGACGCAGTACCGGTCGGCGATCTTTGCGGTGGGTGACGACCAGTTTGCGGATGCGAAGGCGTTCATTGAGGCCCAGCAAAAGAACGGGCGTTGGTCGAAGCGCACGATCACGACGGAGCTGCGCCGGGCGGAGGACGCGACGTTCTACCCGGCGGAAGAGTACCACCAGGATTACTACGCGAAGAACGGGGGGACGTGCTACACCCCGATCTATGAGGATTGAGATGGGTTGAATGGCCGCTCTCGCGCCGCTCCTGATGAGGGCGGCGTTTTTGTGCGCTCAGTCGGTGTAGCCCAGGGCTCGTTCGATGGCGCCGACGAGGGTGTGGAGGGTGAGCATGTGGAGTTCCTGGATCCGGTCGGCGGTTTGGCCGGGGACGATGAAGCGGGTGTCGCCTTTGGCTCGGAGGTGGCCTCCGTCTTTGCCGAGGAAGAGGGCGATGTGGAGCCCTCGGGCTCGGGCGACTTCGACGGCGTTGACGATGTTCTGGGAGTTGCCCGAGGTGGAGAGGGCGATGAGGACGTCGTTGGTGGCGCCGAGTCCTTCGACCCATCGGGCGAAGACGTGGTCGTAGCCGTAGTCGTTTGCGGTGCAGGTGATGTGGCCGGGGTCGGCGCAGGCGATGGCGGGGATGGAGGGTCGGTCGGCGCGGTATCGGCCGGTGAGTTCTTCGCAGAAGTGGAGCGCGTCGGCGCAGGAGCCGCCGTTGCCGATGGCGAGGAGTTTGCCTCCGGCGCGGATGCGCTCGGCGCAGATGCTCGCGAGGTGGGCGATCTTGTGGGCGTTGTTGGTGTCGGCGGCGAAGGCGGAGGCGAGGCGTGCGTAGTCCACGAGTTCGTCGTTGATGAGGGCGGATTGGTCGGTGGAGGGCGCGGTGTCGCTCATGGGGGATGGTACGCGTGAGGAGGCGAGGATTAGTCCTTTGCGGGCTGTGAGGGGATGGAGTAGAAGCCCTGGCCGTCGTCTCGGATCATGCCGCGCCTTGCGAGTTCTTTCCAGACGCGTTTGGGGTAGTCGTGCGGGGGTTCCATGGACATGACGCCGACACGTCCGGAGGAGGCGAGGGCGTGGGATCCGAGTTTGGATTCCTGGTCGAGCTTGGTGGAGGCGAGGCGTTTGCGGAAGAGTTTGAGCGCGTCGAGGAGTTCGCGCTCGGGGATGTCTTCTGCTGGTGCTGGCGTGGGCTGGTTGGGGTTCTCGATCTGGTCGATGAGCTGCGCGAGCGCGTCTTTGTCTTTGTTGTCGAAGGCGCGGGCTTGGAGATCGGGAGCGACGGGGTAGCGGGAGCAGAGGCGTTTGGCGAGGGTCCAGGCGTCTTCGATCTCGAAGCCGTTGGTTGCGGTGGCGATGGTTTGGTGGAGCTGTCGGAGCTTCTGGATGGCGTTCATAGATGAGTTTAGGTTCATCCGGATCGGGGAGGGGTAGCGCTAGGATGCGCGCGTTGAAAGGAGGTCCCCATGTCGGACCATGTGTACAAGATGATCGAGATCGTGGGTTCATCGACGGAGTCGAGCGATTCGGCGGCGCGTCGTGCGATCGAGAAGGCAGCGGAGTCGGTGCGGAATATGCGTTGGGCGGAGGTTCTCGAAACCCGGGCGCATATCGAGGATCAGAAGATCGCACATTGGCAGGTGAAGCTCAAGATCGGGTTTACGCTCGAGGAATGACGGGCGCGCCGGTTATTTGAGCAGGAACTTCTGCGCCTTGGTCATGTCGGGCTTGATGTCGATGAGGCGGTCGAGTCTTGTGAGCTTCATGACCTTGGTTGCGTCGTCGTTGAGCCCGGTGATGACGAAGCGGCCTTTGTTGCGGGCTTTGACGTCTTTGGAGATGGTGACCATGGCGCCGAGGGCGGCGGAGGAGATGAACTCGACGGCGGAGTAGTCCATCGCGACGAGGTTGACGCCCGAGTTTTCGAGGTAGGCGTGGACTTCGTCGATGAGGAGTTTGGACTCGTGTTCGTGGAGTTTGTGCGCGGTCACCTTGATGACGGCGCCTTTGTCGGCGAACTCGGTAGCGGTCATGTGGCCGGCGGTTTCGGGCATGGGGGGATGGTAGCCGATTTGGGCGGGGTCTTGGGGGTTCTGGGAGCCCATCGGGGGGATTGTTCCGGTATGCTGGAGGTTTGATCCCGGATCGGAGGGTTTGATGGACGAGGGTACGGCGGCGGATGGAACAGCGGCGGGGTTTGATTACTCTGCGGAGATCAAGAAGCTCCAGGTGGAGTTGGTGAAGCTGCAGGCGTGGGTTCAGCACACGGGGATGCGGGTCGCGGTGGTGTTCGAGGGTCGGGACACGGCCGGGAAGGGCGGGGTGATCAAGCGGATCACGCAGCATCTGAACCCGAGGCACTGTCGGGTGGTAGCGCTTCCCAAACCGACGGAGAGCGAGCGGACGCAGTGGTATTTCCAGCGGTATGTGGAGCATCTTCCGGCGGCGGGGGAGATGGTGCTGTTCGATCGGAGCTGGTACAACCGGGCTGGGGTGGAGCGTGTGATGGGGTTCTGCACGGACTCGGAGTATCGGGAGTTTTTGCGGTCGTGCCCGCAGTTCGAGCGGATGCTGATCAAGTCGGGGATCGTGCTGGTGAAGTACTGGTTCTCGATCAGCGCGGAGGAGCAGGCGCGACGGCTCGAGCGGCGGAACCAGAACCCGCTCAAGCGCTGGAAGCTGAGTCCGATCGACTTCGAGTCCCGGGGGCACTGGGTGGACTATTCCCGCGCGAAGGACGACATGTTCGTGCACACGGACACGGAGGACTCGCCCTGGTATGTGGTGGATACGGACGACAAGAAGAAGGCGCGGCTGAATTGCATTGCGCATCTGCTGAGTCTGATCGAGTACGAGGATGTGCTTCCGGAGCGGATCGAGCTTCCGGAGCTTCAGGTGGATGCGGGGTATGTGCGGCCGGATCAGTCGGGGTATCGGGGGGTGCCGGAGGTGTATTGAAGGGGGGAGGCTTTGAGCGTGGGTGTTGCGGGGTTGGTTGGGGTTCGCCGTCGGCGGTTAGCTGGCGGTTGAGCTTGGTTGATTTGAGAAGGCCGCGTCATTTGGGGCGCGGTCTTTTTGACTCTTCGCACAACCGATGAGATGCTGTTGTTCCAGTGCGGCAAAATCGAACCGCATAGTTCAACCTCACGTATCTTGGTACTGTGGGTGCACAAGGACGAAGCCCAATCCAATAACTCCGGGGATGCAGCAAGGGATGCCAAACACCCCAAAGCGTTGCTAGACAATCGCTTATACCACCAGCTGCCATGTACGGATTTATTCGGGACCTTGCCCTGTGTATCTACGCCAACTTTCATGTACGATATACTGATACTTGTCAGGAGAACGAATGCCACACCTATCGAGTTACGATTTTGGCCACATCACCGCTGAAAGTGACGAGAAGCGACTTCGCGACCCATCCTGTTTTTGCGAGACTTCTTCTTGGAATTCAGCAAACCTTGCGCACAAATATCTCATAGTTGGCCGCAAAGGATCTGGAAAAACATCAATTAGAATAGGCATGGACGCATATCAAAAACAAATCAATCAAATTACATGCCACATAGAGTTTGCAAACTTTTCTTCTGAAACACTGCTCAACCTAATCGACCCAATCTCGCACCAACTGTTTAGCAAATCAGCATTTCTCAAGAATACCTGGCGGTATGCAATTGCCCTAAAACTTGCCAAAGGCGTATTAAAGAGCAATCTTCCAAAATCCGTGAAAGAAAAAATATCTAATTTTCAAATTATACTTGACGATCCCGGCGAACTCCCGGACTGCAGGGACGAAGACGGCGAATTCAACCTGCACAACATATTTACCACAGCTGTATTTGGGCTAATTGAAATTATAAAGTCTGAACCCAAGCCCAATCAAATTCTTAACTATCCGATAACAAAAAGGTTTAGGACTGCCGAAAGCGAACTTTATAGCTTATTCTCATCAGGAGACACGGGAGCCCTTCTTACTATTGATAATTTTGACGACGCATTCGAAGAATACCACGAAGTAGCACAGCCGATGATTATTGGGATGACTGACGCTGTCAAAACCGTGTTCAGCGAATACGAATCGAGCACCAGCAGCAACCATCTTAGAATTAAGGCGTTCGTACCTGAAGATGCGTTCGGCCCCCGTGACTACAGACACTACGACAAGGTATCGCCTGTCCCCATCCATTGGAGTCCTAAAGATTTAGGAATGTTTGTCGCAAGGCGAATCCACAGCACATTGAGAATCACAGGGGACACGGGCGGCAATGTGCCACGCGGAGCCCCATCTACACAAGATGAGGTAACCAAGACGCTTAACAAACTTTTTGAACCTATTGCAGAAGCAGATCCATACAGAGATCCGATGACATGGATTGCCCACTTCTGCCTGGAACGCCCTCGAGATGTAATTCTCCTACTTGATGGCCTTAGAGCAAGTATCCTTGAATCCGATGAAGACGCGACATCAATCTCAGGCCAGCATCTACACTCCTACCTCCCTGCTGCCAGCGAAATCATTGCGGAAAACATCGTTCGTGAGTATTCATCCAAGTTTCCGAAACTATCCAGTGCCATCTCGGCTTTTAGCAACGGGCGAGCAGAGCTTAGCCCGGAACAAGCGAAAAACATCCTTATACACACCCCTGGCTTAGTGACGCCACACCAAACCACGTCCTACTGGATGAATTCGTTGTATGAATGCGGCTTTCTTTGCAAAGTCTATTTACGAAAAGTTGGTATGTCATACAAAAAAGTCGCTGTCACCTCTTGGCGTGATGATGCTGCGAATGACGTGGACGCTGACAGCTTTGTGGTCCACCAAGCGTTCTGGAGGTACTCCAGACTCACCGCGCCAGACTGGGTCTTTGAGTACGCCTAATGACTGTCTTGCACTCTCTTATAGGTTTCCGCGGCGTTCTTGTTCGAGTTCGAGGGATTCGAAGAGGGCTTTGAAGTTGCCCTTGCCGAAGCTTTGGGAGCCGCGGCGGCAGATGATTTCGATGAAGAAGGTTGGGCGGTCTTGGAGGGGTTTGGTGAAGAGTTGGAGGAGGTAGCCCTCGTCGTCGGCATCGACGAGGATGCCGAGGTCGCGGACGCGTTGGTGGTCTTCCTTGACGGCTTCGTGGCCGTGGTCGGTGAGCATTTTGTTGACGCGGTCCCAGACGAGTTCGTAGTAGGTGTCGGGCATGTTCAGGAAGTCCACTCCTCGGCGGCGGAGTTCGGCGACGGTTTTGAGTTCGTCGTCGGTGCGGAAGGCGAGGTGTTGGACTCCCGGGGTCATGTCGTGCCATTCCAGGTATTCCTGGATCTGGGACTTTTTGAGTCCTTCGGCGGGCTCGTTGATGGGCATTTTGATGAGGTTGTTGCCGCTTGCCATGACCTTGGACATGAGGGCGGAGTATTCGGTGGAGATGTCTGCGTCGTCGAAGTGCTTGAACATCTTGAAGCCCATGACGTCTTCGTACCACTTGACCCAGTGGTTCATTTTGCCGTCTTCGACGTTGCCGACGAAGTGGTCGCAGTACATGAGGCCGCAGGGGTTTTCTTCGTTGTACTTGTTGAGGGGGGAGTCGATTTTCTGGAAGGTGGGCATGAACATGCCGCCGGCGCGGAGTTTGTCGTAGGCGTATTCGCCGGTGCGGGAGACGAAGGTGTGGATGACCCGGCCGTAGATCTTGATGGAGGCGACGGTGACGGTGCCTCTTTCGTCTTCGAGTGTGCGCGGGGCTTGGGCGCATTCGGCGCCGTTGGCGATGGCTTGGTCGTAGGCGGCTTGCGCGTCGTTGACGGTGAGTGCGACTTCCTTGACGCCGTCGCCGTAGCGTTTGAGTTCTTCGGCGGCGGGGTGGTCTTTGGTGAGGGGCGTGGTGAGCAACATGCGGATGTTGCCCTGGGTGAGGAGGTAGTCGGCTTCGTCGCGTGATCCGGTGGTGAGGTCGGCGATCTGGTCGATGCGGAATCCGAAGGTGTGGGCGTAGAAGTAGGCGGCTTGCTTCGCGTTTCCGACGTAGAAGCGGACATGGTCCACGTCGATGAGGGCGAGGGGATCCGTGGACACGGCCGAGGTGGGCTGGGTCTGGGCGGTGGTCATTGTGATGATCCTTCGTAATCAGTCTCTTGGGCGGTGCGGTGCCGGTCTTTGGTCGGTGCTAGGGGTGCAGCGACATCCGGCGGGAGCCCAGGTCCCGTAGGTACATTATAGAACGGGGGCGCGGGAGCGCCAAGAACCGTGGCTGAAGGATCGGTGATGGGGTGTTAGAGGGCTTGGAGGGGGGCGTGGGATTCGTCGGCGTCGTCGGCGACACGGAAGCCCGAGGACTTGTCGCCGATGCGGAGGATGGCGACGGTGGATTGGGCGAGGATGGCGCCGAGGGGCTTTCCGGCGACGAGGAGGACGGCGTCTCCGTCGTTGACGATGCCCTGGGTGAGGAGGTACTGCTCGACGTGCTCGGTCCAGTCGCGGAGGCGGCCTCGTCCGGGGGGGTAGGTGAGGACGGGGGTGACGCCTCCATAGAGGGCCATTCTTCGGGAGCCGATGGGGGAGGAGGTGTAGGCGAAGATGGGGACGCGGAAGTTGTTCTGGGAGAGGTAGCGGGCCATGCCTCCTCGTTCGGACCAGACGGCGACGGCTTTGGCTTGGAGCCCTTCGGCCATGTGCCAGACACCTTTGGCGAGGGCGGCGGAACGGAAGGGGTATTCCTTGAGGTCGCTCGGCGCGCCCTGGTCGTGCGCGAGCTCGTCCATACGGGACTCGGTGACCTTGATGATCCGGTTCATGGTCTCGACGACGAGGTCGGGGTGTTTGCCGACGGCGGTTTCGCCGGAGAGCATGACGGCGTCGCAGCCGTCGAAGACGGCGTTGGCGACGTCGCTCGCTTCAGCGCGGGTGGGGCTCGGGGAGTCGATCATGGACTCGAGCATCTGGGTTGCGACGATGCAGGGCTTGCCCTGCTGGTTGCACTTGGCGAGGATGTGCTTCTGGACGACGGGGACCTTGGCGACGTCCATCTCGACCCCGAGGTCTCCTCGCGCGACCATGATGGCGTCGGTGGTTTCGATGATCTCGTCGAGGTTGGCGACGGCTTGGGGCTTCTCGACCTTGACGACGACGGGGATGCGCATCCCGACTTCGGTTTCAGCCCAGGGGAGGTCGTCGGTGCACCACTCTTCGAGTTTGTCGATGAGCATCTGGACTTCGGATGCGGTCCGGACGAATGAGAGGGCGAGGTAGTCCACCCCTCGTTCGACGGCCCATTTGGCGCATTCCCAGTCGCGTTCGGTGATGGCTGGGAGGTCGAGGTCGGATTCGGGGAGGTTGATGCCTTTGGAGGACGTGATGCGGCCTCCGACGGTGACGGCGCACTTGAGCCATTCGCCCCGTTCCTGCTCGATGGCGAGCATGCGGATGGCGCCGTCGTTGATGAGGACGCGTTGTCCGGGGAGGACGTCGTCGTAGAGCTGGGTGAAGGTGGCGTCGAAGATGGCGCGGCCGTCGATGATGGCGGCGGTGCCTTGTCCTTTCTTGAAGAGGACGTGGTCTCCGGGGTTGAGGATGATGCCGCCTTCGGGGTCGATGTCGGGGACCTTGAGGACGCGCATTTTGGGTCCCTGGAGATCGCCCAGGATGGCGATGGGTCGTCCGGCTCGCTCAGAAGCGGCGCGGACGTTCTTGAAGCGGACGTCCTGATCGTCGAGGGAGCCGTGGGAGAAGTTGAGACGGAAGACGGAGACTCCCTGGTCGATGAGCTTGTCGAGCATCTCGGGGGAGTCTGAAGCTGGGCCGAGGGTCGCGACGATCTTCGCGTGGGCGGGTGTCGCGGCGTTTTTGATGTCGAAGGTGGGTGAGTTGGCGTGAAGTGTCATCGTGCGCTCCGGGTGATGATGCCAGAGGATACACGCGCCGAAACAGTTTCGTGGGATGGATGCATCGGGTGGACGAGAATTCCCGAATGCGGGGTGGTTGGGGTCAATGATCCAGCGTTGAGTCTCGGAGGTGTTGGTGATGTCTGATTCGGTTGCGATCGTGACAGGAGCTGGGTCTGGGGTGGGGGCGCAGGTGGCCCGGATGTTGGTCGAGCGGGGTTGGGGTGTGGTGCTTGCGGGGCGGACCCCTGAGAAGCTCGAGGGGGTTGCGCGTGAGATCGGGGGGCGGACATTGGTGTGCGCGATGGATGTCGGGGTGGATGGGGATCGGGCTCGGCTTGTGGACACGGCGCTGGATGCTTTTGGGCGGATCGATGCGCTCGTGAACAATGCGGGACTCGCGGATTACAAGCAGGTTCACCAGCATGATGACGATTCGATGATGGCGTTGTTCCGGGTGAACGGGATCGGTCCCGTGGACCTGGCGCGTCGGGTGATCCCTGCGATGCTCGAGCAGAAGTCGGGGGTGGTGGTGAACGTGGCTTCGATGGCGAACATCGATCCGTTCCCGGGGCTCGGGATGTATGGGTGCGCGAAGGGTGCGTTGTCGGTGCTCCCGAAAGCGATCGAGAACGAGTACGGGAGACGCGGGATCCGGGGCTACACGATCTGTCCGGGGGCGATCGAGACGGGGATGCTCCGGTCGATGTTCGACACGAAGCAACTGCCCGAGTCGGCGACGCTGGATCCGGCGGATGTTGCGGCGCGGATCGTGGGGTGTGTGGTTGGGGAAGAGGGTGAGCCGAGTGGGTCGGTGATTGCGATGCCGAGTCATTGAACGACACCAACCCGCGATCAGCGGGTCGGTGTGTGGGGCTGGGATGTCTGCAACGCTTTAGACGGTCGTGGTCGCGGTGGACTTGACGTGGAGCTCGTGGAGTTGGTCGTCGTCCACGACGTTGGGGGCTTCGCACATGAGGTCTTGGCCGGTCATGGTCTTGGGGAAGGCCATGACTTCGCGGATGTTGTCGGTGGCGCACATGTGCATGACGAGTCGGTCCAAACCGAAGGCGATGCCGCCGTGGGGTGGGGCGCCGTAGGAGAGGGCGTCGAGGAGGAAGGAGAACTTGAGCTTGGCTTCTTCTTCGGAGAGCCCGAGGAGGGAGAAGACCTTGGCTTGGACGTCCTTACGGTGGATACGGATGGAGCCGCCGCCGATTTCGGAGCCGTTGCAGATCATGTCGTAGCCGTCGGAGACGATGGACTCGATCTCGTCGATGTTGTCGGGGTCGGCGCTCAGGAATCGTTCGAGTTCGTGGTCGGAGGGGGCGGTGAAGGGGTGGTGGAGCGCGTGGAAGCGGCCGGGCTCGTCGCCTTCGCCTTCGACGTGCTCGAACATGGGGAAGTCGTAGACCCAGAGGAAGTTCCATGCGCCCTCGGGGATGAAGCCGTGGTCGCGTGCGATCTTCTGGCGGAGCTCGCCCAGGGCTTTGGTGACGATGCTGTATGTATCCGCGCCGAAGATGACGGCGTCGCCGTCTTCGAGTCCGAGACGTTCGATGAGTTCGTCCTTGATGGAGCCCAGGAACTTCCCGATCCCGGATTCGAAGTCGCCGTTGACGTATTTGGTGGTGGGGATCCCGCCGGCGCCGAAGTCGGAGGCGAACTTGGTGAAGGCGTCGGTGACCTTGCGCGAGAAGTCGGCGGCCTTTCCGGGGACGCGGATGGCTTTGACGACGCCCTTGGGCTTCTCGAGCGCGCCCTGGAAGACCCCGAAGTCGGTCTTTGCGGCGAGGTCGGAGATGTCGATGAGCTTGAGGTCGTAGCGCGTGTCGGGGCGGTCGATCCCGTAGTCGTTGAGCGCGTCCTGGTAGGTCATCCGGGGGAAGTCCGCGAGGTCGATGCCCATGGTCTCTTTCCAGAGACGCTTGGCGAAGCCTTCCATGATGGACATGACTTCTTCGCGATCGACGAAGGCGAGCTCAAGGTCGATCTGGGTGAACTCGGCTTGGCGGTCGAAGCGCGGGTCTTCGTCGCGGAAGCATTTGACGATCTGGAGGTAGCGGTCGCACCCGGCGATCATGAGGATCTGCTTGAAGAGCTGGGGGGACTGGGGGAGCGCGTACCACATGCCTTCCTGGAGGCGTGAGGGGACGAGGAAGTCTCGTGCGCCTTCGGGGGTGGAACGGCAGAGCATGGGGGTTTCGATCTCGAGGAAGCCCTGCTCGTCGAAGTAGTCGCGCGTGACCTTGGTGACCCGGTGGCGGGTTCTGAGGATCTCTTGCATCTTCGGGCGGCGGAGGTCGAGGTAGCGGTGCTTGAGTCGGGTTTCCTCGGCGGGGAGGTTGGACTCGTCGCTCGGGACGAAGGGGAGCTTTGCGGTTTTGGAGAGGACCTCGAGCTCGGTCGCGAGGACTTCGATCGCGCCGGTGGGGATTTTGGGGTTGGCTTTGGCGCGGGCGCGGACGACACCCGTGACCCGGATGCAGTCTTCGTTGCGGAGCTTGTCCCCTGCTTCGACGAGCTCTGTTGGGGCGTCGTCGGAATCGAAGACGATCTGGGTGATCCCGTCCCGGTCTCGGAGGTCTACGAAGACGAGGCCTGATCCGTGTCCACGGAAGGCGTTGACCCACCCCATGAGGGTGACGTTGTGGTCGGTGTTGGATTCGTTGAGTTGGCCGCAGGTATGTGTGCGTTGGGGCATTGGATCCGCTCCTGAGCGAAACAAAGACCGGGCTTTGGAGCCCGGTCGTGGAATGGAAGCGGATTGTAGTCGTGAGGGGTCAGAGAACTTGGAGGAAGGTAAGCATGAGGGCACACATGGGGAGGGCTGCGAGGTATCCGAGGACCCCGATGTAGAAGGCGGCTCCGGAGGAGCGGTCGGCGTCGTGCTCGGTGAGGGTTTCGCCGTGCTGGATCGGGGCGTTGTTGGGCTGTGTCATCGTGTGTCCTCCTTTCGTGTGATTCGGACTGATCGTTGACGTGTACTCAACATATTTGTTTCGACAAGTATTTCCATCCGATTCGGTGCGGTGGCTTGTGATTCCTGTGAGATCGCACGGCGAAATCACCCTTTTGAGCGAGGAGGGGATGATTCCTGCGAAAGAAAAGTCGGGATGTGGGGTGCGTTACTTCGCGTTGGTGAGGGCGTCGGCGTTGAGGACGGCGATCTCGGGGTGGTTTCGGTAGTAGCCGTCGTAGTCGAGCCCGTAGCCGACGACGAACTCGTCGGGGATCTCGAAGCCCACGTAGTCGGCGTTGATATCGACTTCTCTCCGGGCCTTCTTATCGAGGAGGACGGCGGTGCGGAGGGAGGCAGGGCTTTGCTCGTTGATGAGTTCTTTGACGAGGGCCATGGTCTGGCCGGAGTCGAGGATGTCGTCGATGACGAGGACGTGCTTGCCCTTGAGATTCTTGGGCATTTCGGAGGCGAGGTGCGCGCCTTTGGAGGTAACGGACGCGCCGGGGTAGGACTTCACGCTTGTGAGGCCGAGGGAGAGTTTGACGGGCATGGAGCGGATGAGGTCGGCGCAGAAGATCATGGCGCCGGTCATGATGGGGATGAGGGTCACACGACCCTCGTCGAGGGGGGTGTGGCCGTCTTTGTCGAGATCGCGCTCGAGGTCGGCGACGATCTCTGCGGCGAGTTCGTCCACGCGCTTGGCGATCTGGTCTTTGGAGACGAGGGTTTGCGCGATCTCTGGGAACATGGACGAGCGTAGGCGTTGGACCCGTGCTCGGTCCGGGGATGGGGGTGGGGATCAGGGGCAACCGGTGGAGAGGTCCTGGAGGAAGCTGCTGATATCGAAGAAGTCGAACTGGGTGTCTGCGTTGTAGTCGAGTTCGGACATCAGGAGCTGGGAGATGTCGAAGAAGTCGTAGGTGTTGTCTCCGTTGAGGTCTGCGGGGCATTCGCAGATGTCGGGGATGGTGTTGTTGTCCGTGTCGAGGATGCCGTTGGCGATGTCGATGATGTCCGGGATGTCGTTTGCGTTGCAGTCGTCGAACATGGGGTTGGTGTCGGTTGAGCCCGTGGTTTCGGTGCTGATCCCGGGTTGGCCGTTGGTTGCGGGGGTCCCGGGGTTGGCGATGTTGACGAGGAGGGCGCGGGTCTGGACGGTGAGGTTGGAGGGGTTGTGGAGGGCGATGGATGCGCCCCCGGCGCCGCCGCCGCCTTCACCACCGCGGCCGCCGTTGCCTCCTCGTCCTCCGGCTTGGCCGTTGGTTCCGTCGTCTTGTTCACCCGGTCCGCCGTAGGGGGAGCAGCCACCCCCGACGCCACCGGTGCCGCCGAGTTGGCCGATGGAGCCTGATCCGCCGTTGCCTCCGGACGCGCTGGTGAGTGTGGAGTCGAGGACGAGGATGTTGGTGTCTGCGATGTCGGGGTTGATGAGGAGGGCGATGGAGGATCCTCCGGAGGATCCGGGTCGTCCGCCTTGGCCGCCTTGGCCTCCGGAGCCTCCGCCTCCGCCGGAGCCGCCGAAGGAGTCGCAGCTGTCGGTGCCACCTCCGCCGCCTCCGCCTCCCCCACCGCCGCCGCCGTGCTGACCACGGGTGCCTGAAGCTGCTGTGGTGGGTGTTTCGGGGAAGATGAACGGGGAAGCGCCGGAGCCCACGGGACCGTTGAGGCCGTTGAGTCCGTTTTCGCCACGCGCGGATCCGATCCCGCAGGTGTTTCCGAGGCCGTCGGGTGCGCCGGAGCCACCGAAGCCGCGGAGTGCGAGGTTATCGCTCGAGAATCCGCTTGACCCGGGGGAGCCGTGTGCTGAGCCGTGCCCGGCGTTGCCTCCTCGTCCGCCGCCTGATCCCCAGCTTGAGCCTGCTCCGGATCCTCCCTGAGGTCTGGCGCAGCTTGAGCACCCGAATCCGGAGTCTTCGCACCCGGGCCGGCCGCGCTGTCCGTTGTTGCCGTTGAGCGCGCTCGTGTTCCACGGGAGCCCGTTGGATCCGGATCCACCGAGGCCGGCGAGGATGTCGGCATCGAAGATGAGGACTTCGGTCGGCGCGGTCACGATGTGGAGCCCGACGGAACTGCTGGAGGTGCCTTCTGGGGCGTCGGGGGCGAAGACGGTGATCCGGTCGAGGACGAAGCGCGGCGCGGTGTCGTGGATATCGACGGTGAGCCCGGCGGGGTTGGTTTGGGTGAGGGATGCGTTGGTGGATTCGAGGATGGTCGAGGGTGTGGGGAGATCCCGGGTCCAGGTGACGGGGTCGTAGGAGCCGTGGAGGCGGAGGGCGTCGTTGGAGGTGATCTGGTGTGATTCAGCGGTGTAGACACCCGACGCGAGGTAGATGGTGTCCTCGGTGTCGTCGTCGAGGTCGAGGAGGGAGAGCGCGTGTTCGAGGGTGGCGACGGGCTCGGAGGGGGTTCCGGGGTTGAGGTCGTCGCCGGTGTTGGCGCTGACGTAGATGGTGCTCGTTCCTGCTGCGGCGCTGAGCGCGAGGGTCGAGGAGAGGAGGGCGCTGAGGAGGACGGGTGTGGTGGTGGTCATGTCGATCCCTTCGGGTCCGTGGTGCGGTTGAGGAGCGATCGGACGGACTCGCGCTCTTGACACACGGATTGCGATAGCGGGCGCTGGCGCGCCCGGTGGATCGACGGAAATTCTTTGAAATGTGGACGGGTGTGTTAGGCCGACTGGCGGACGGGGGTCTCGGTCCAGGACATGGTGAGCGCGAGAGCGCGGGTCCAGTCCATGGAGTGTCGGGTGGTCCAGGTGTAGCTTGCGATTGCGGCCATCTGGGCGACGATGGTGACCCGTGACTGCGCGGGGTCGGGGAAGATGGTCCCGAGGGAGGCGATCTCGCTCTGGGCTTCGGAGAGGTCGGAAGCGTGGTCGAGGACGAGCGCGAGGAATGACTTGAGGAGGACCTGGGCTCGGGCGTGATCGCCGGCTTGGGCGATCTGGATGCTCGGGCAACGCTCGAGGACTCGATCGACGAGGGAGTCGATGTTCCGGTTGAGGATTTCGGCGCTGCGCTCGAGGCGATCGACGGACTTGGGGTCCGAGGCGCGGTCGGGGGCGGCGATGAACGAGGCGAGGTCGGGAACGCTCATGGCTCGTGCTCCTGCGCCCGGGGTCGTCTCTTGGGGTGGGCGCTGGAGACGGGATCGGGTGGATCACGGGTCGGCTGAAGCGGGATGTTTGTTTTCTGGGACCTTGGGCGCGACCCCGTGAAGTGGGGATCAGGGGCAGCCGGCTGCGAGGTCCTGGAGGAAGGCGCTGATATCGAAGAAGTCGAAGATGGAGTCCCCGGTGTAGTCGTGGTGGGATGTGAGGAGGAGGGAGAGGTCGAAGAAGTCGGCTTGGGTGTCTTCGTTGAGGTCCTGGGGACAGTTGAGGAAGGGGGTTCGGTTGGGGTGGACGGCGATGGTGTGGGTGTAGAGGGAGGTGGTGGCGAGATCGGGGGTGTTGTCGTTGTTGAAGTCGGCAAACCGGAGGTCGGTTGCGAGTCGTCCGAGTTCGATCCGGTCTTGTTGGGTGAAGGTGGCGCTGCCGTCGTTTCGGAAGAAGGTGGCAAAGGACTCGAAGGGGGAGCTGACGACGATGAGGTCCGGGTCGGAGTCGTTGTCGATGTCCGCGCTGCGGAGGTGGGTGGCGAAGTCGGGCGCGTCGAGGGTGATGGGTGGCTGGAACCCGGCTTGGGTGTCGCTGAGGATGACGGAGATGCTGGCGCTGGTGAGGTTGAGACAGGCGATGTCGGGGTAGGTGTCGTTGTTGAGGTCTTCAACGATGAGGGAGTCGGGATTGGATCCAACGGGGATGGGGAGGAGGGGGACGAAGTCGGTTTCGATGGGGTCGTTGAGGTAGACGGTGATGTCGTTGGAGCCTTGGTTGAGGACGACGAAGTCGGATGTGCCGTTGAGATCGAGGTCGGTGACCCGGAGCGCGATGGGTTCGTCTCCGGTGGGGAGGGTGGTGGTGTCGGTCCCGAAGTAGGGCTCGGTTCCGAGGTTGTAGTTGATGGTGAGGGTGTCGTCGGACTGGTTGACGTTGATGATGTCGGGGTGGGTGTCGTTGTTGAGGTCGTGGACCTGGGGGGAGCGAGGGGTGGTTCCGACGGAGGGGAGGTCGTACCCGTGCCCGAAGGGGTCGATGAAGAAGGGGTCTCCCAGGTTGAGCTTGATGTTCACGCTGTCGTGCTCGGTGTCGGCGATGATGAGGTCGAGGTCCGAGTCGTTGTCGATGTCTGCGAGGACGGGGTCTTTGAAGTTCTGGAAAGACCCGATGGTCAGCAGTTGGTTGTGGCGGAGGGAGCCTGTGCCGTCGTTGAGAAAGGATTCGATGACCATCTCGGTGTTGCTTGGGCCGTGGACTGCGACGGTGTCGATGGCGCCGTCGTTGTTGATGTCTCCGGTGACGAACTGTGCGAACTCTTCTCGGTAGTCCAGTTCCGAGGCGAACCCGGTGCGCCATCCTGTTGGGGAGGAGGGGACGATGGAGATTGAAGATGGGAATGCGACCCCGATGAGCTCGGGTCGGCCGTCGTTGTCGAGGTCCTCGGCGGCGATCATGGCTCCGGTACCTGTTGAGTAGCTCGAGTCGTAGGTGTGGGTGTAGGTTCCGGATTTGAGGTAGACGGAGGCTGTGTTCTGGGAGGAGCCCACGAGGAGGTCGGGTTCGGAGTCGTCGTTGAGGTCGGCGAAGACAATGGACTCGAGGTTGAGGATCTGCTGGGTGAGGTTTGCTGGGGATCCGATCGAACCGTTGGGGTTGGCTCGTCGTGCGATGATGTTCCAGTTTTCCTCGGTGATGACAGAGGGATGAGAATCGTTGTTGAGGAAGCGGACGTCGACGATGTCGGCGTTGGATTGGGTTTCGTGGGTTGAGATGTGGGTGAGATGGCCTAGGGTGTCGACGCTGAAGACGTAGAGCCCGAGTGACGTGGTGTTGGTGGCCGCGATGATCTCGGGTTGGTTGTCGTTGTTGAGGTCTGCGACGAAGAGGGATCGGACTGTGGGGAGGGCCGGGAGGCTGTCGGTTCGTTCGTAGGTGCCTTCGGGGGTTGCGAGGTAGACGGTGATGTCGGAGGGGGTGGTGAAGTGGGTCGTGGCTTTGGTTGCGAGGACGAGATCGGGGAGCCCGTCGTCGTTGAGGTCGGAGACACGGACCTCGTTGATCCTGAACTCGGGGAGGACGTGCGCGACGGGGGACGCGAAGGTCATGTCGCCGTTGTTGATGAGGGTGATGAGGGTGCCCGAGTAGGTGGTCCCGATGAGGTCGGGGTCGTTGTCGTTGTCGAGGTCCGTGAAGATGGGGTCGATCCAGTAGCCGTCGAAGCCGGTTTCGATGGAGGTGAAGTCGAGCCCGCCGTCGTTGCGGAGGATGGTGACGGGGCCGTAGGGGCTGATGCAAGCGATGTCGGTGTCGGAGTCGTTGTCGAGGTCGAGCGCGTGGACCCATTCGAGGGTGTACGGGCCGGGGACGGGGATGAGGATCGGGGTTTCGTAGAGGTCGTGCAAGGACCAGGGCTGGGCGCTGGCGATGGTGGTCGTGAGCGCGAGGACGGCGATGGTGCGCATGTGGAATCTCCCCTCTGGAACCTCGTGGTGGTCTCAGAGGGGATATCGGGGATCGGGGATTGATCCGTTGAATGCTGGGTTTACCAAGGGAGGCGCTGGTTGTCGTGGCTGATGAACGCGCCCGTGTCGCTGATGGTGAGGGAGTCGAGGGTGTTCCAGATGTTCGTGGCGGATTCGATCGGTTCGAGGGGGGCTTGGGCTCCCCCCATGTCGGTCTGGACCCAGCCCGGGTGGAGCGCGACGACGGTGACGTTCTTGTCTTTGAGTTCCTGGGCGATGGTGGCGCAGGCCATATTGAGGGCGGCTTTGGACATCCGGTATCCGAGGAAGTGCATCTCGCCCTTGCTTGCGTCGGTGATGGACCCGAGGTTGCTCGATGTGTTGACGATGAGCTTTCGGTCCGACTTCGCGACGTTGCTGACGAGGGCGCGCATGACGAGGACGGGTCCGATGGTGTTGACGTTGATCTGTTTGCGGAGGGCTTCGGGATCGAGGTCGAGGATGGAGTCGCACCCGTGGTCGAAGATCCCGGCGTTGTTGATGAGGATGTCGATGGGGGTGTCGCTCAAGCGTTCAGCGAGCGCGGTGATTGAGGACTCGTCGGACACGTCGAGTTGTTCGATCCGGATGTCGGGGCTGATGGCGCGGAGTTCGGTGGCGCTGTCGGGGTTTCGACAGGTCCCGATGACGGTGTGGGCTTTGGAATGCGCGAGCTTCGCGAGTTGGAGGCCGATACCTCGGTTCGCGCCGGTGATGAGGGTGGTGGTCATGGTGGGATGGTAGCGGAGCGGTTTGGGAGCGCGATCAGGGGCACCCGGCCTGGAGGAGTTGGAGGTACGCGCTGAGGTCGAAGAAATCGAGCTGCCCGTCTCCTGTGAGGTCGGCGAAGCACGGGTCGGGGTTGGGGTCCTGCGCGGTGTCCACCCAGACGCTGAAGGCGGAGTCTGAGGTGACGAAACCGGAGGGGGTCCAGAGTGCTTTGAGTGGGGCGAGCCCGACTCGGGTGTACTCGAGGGACATCGAACGATCGGAGGCTGAGGCATCCATCATGTACGCGCTCGGGTCGTCGGGGAGGGAGTTCATGGAGGCGGACATCGGGCCGACGATCGGGGAGATGACGAGCTTGCCTGTGCGTGATCCGAAGAAGTTCCCGAACTCGAAGCGGATTCGGTCGTTGGTCTGGTCGTAGACGAGGTCGTAGATGATTCCTTCGGCGTTGTTGTCGAGGTTGACCATGGGGGCGTCGGCGGGGACGTCGAATGAGAAAATGAAGTCGCCGTCGATGGCACGGAAGCGGACGGCGGTTGCGTCGGCGCTGATCGGGGGGGCGCTGGTATCGAAGATCGCGCGGACCGTGACGGGACGCACGCCGTCGTCGGCGAGGAGGGATCCCGAGACCCCGATCTCGATGAAGGGTTGGGCGGAGGCGGCGCTGGCGAGGGCCGCGAGGAGGAGGATGGTGCGTTCGTGGTTCACATCGGGTTCCTGAGGGGATGGGTTCGGGCGCTTTGGGGGGCGGCGTCGTCGTGGGCTTGGGCGCTGACCATCCGGAACTGGGAAGCGGGGTCGGAGACTCCGAGCGACGCGTCGAGCGCAAACGCGAGGATGATGGATCCGAGGATCGCGAAGGCCGCGAGACTGATGGCGATGGGTGATCGGGATGTGTTCATGTCCCCTCCTGAGTTCGATTCTGGACGGTTCGAGGATACCGGTTCGTGGGTCTGGGTGGAAGGATGAAGGTTCCGTTGGGGGCGGATTCGTGTAGTATGGAGCTGTTCTGTTCGTGTGCCGCGGATCGGCGGGCACGGTGTTCACGCTCGGAGAGACCCATAATGACCACGCATACGTGCTGCGCCCTTGTCCTGCTCGCTGGCCTTGCTCCCATCGCGATGGGGTCGGGGGAGGATCCGTCGGTGGTGTATCCGGAGGGGGTCGAGGTTCCTCGTTCGATGACGATCGAGGAGCGCGCGTTTGTCGAGACGAACCCGATCGTGGCTTCGGGGGCGCGTGGGGGCGCGCCCGTGGGGCTGATCCGGACACCCGGGGAGTACGAGCCCGCTGAGGGGATCATCATGACGTGGGAGGGGTCGAGCGCGTGGAAGTCGATCTTGGCGCAGATGACCCGGGAGATCACGACGACGGGGGACGCGGATGCGTACATCTTCGTGGACACCACATCGGAGCGCACGAGCGCGTCGGACCAGCTGACGGCGATCGGGGCGGACATGTCGCGCGTGGAGTTCCATGTTCGCGCGACGGACACGATCTGGGCGCGGGACTTCGGGCCTCGGTACATCTTCCTCGGGTCCGCGCCGGACGGGACGGGTGGGGTGCGCGCGATCGTGGACCACACGTACAACCGGCCTCGTCCGAACGACAACGCGCTCCCGTCGTACTGGGCGGGGGCACGGGGTGAGCCGTCGTTCCTGATCCCGCTCGTGCACGGGGGCGGGAACTACCACCTGGAGACGGGGAACCCCGGGGGGGTGGGTCATGCGACCCGGCTCATCGCGAATGAGAACCCGGGGCTGAGCGAGAGCGAGATCGTGCAGCTCTGGAAGGACTACCAGAACCTCGACACCACGCTGTACACCCCGTACCCGACGTTCGTGGATTCGACCCAGCACATCGATATGTGGATGATCATGCTCGATGACGACAAGGTGATGATCTCCGAGTGGGTGAACGAGCCCAGCGCGTCGTGGGCGATGACGTCGGACAACGCCGCGGCGGACTTCGCCGCTCGGGGGTTCCAGGTGTACCGGGTCCCGGCGGTGCGCTCCGGGGGGACGCACTACACGTTTACCAATGCGGTGATCTGCAACGACCTGGTGCTGGTCCCGCGCTACACGAACTCGACGGCTTCGCAGTTCAACGACGACGCGCTGATGGTGTGGGAGAGCGCGTACCCGGACAAGACGATCGTGCAGATCAACTGTCAGGCGCTGGTGACGGCGGCGGGTGTGATGCACTGCATTGTCAAGCACGTGCCCGCGCCGGCGACGGGGGACGCGCCCGGGGTCTACATGACGAGCCAGAACGACGGGCTTTCGCTTGACCCGAGTGAGCCCGTCGAGACGACCTGGCTCTTCGATTCCCCCGAGGGGGTCACGACGGCGGACCTGCTGCTCTCGACGGACGGGGGCGCGAGCTTCCCGATGACGATCGCGCTCGGGTTCGACGGGTCCTCGGGCGCGTACTACTGGGAGGTGCCCGATGTGGGAACGACGGACGCGCGGCTGCGCCTGGTGATCCGGGATCCGGACGGGAACGAATCGTTCGATGACTCGGATGTGTCGTTCACGATCACGGGGACGAGCTGCCCGGCGGACCTGACGGGGGACGGGATGCTGGACTTCTTCGACCTGTCCGCGTTCCTCGAGGCGCTCGGGAACGAGGACCCTGTTGCGGACTTCTCGGGTGACGGGTTGTTCGACTTCTTCGACGTGAGTGCGTTTCTGGGTGCGTTTGGGGTGGGGTGTCCGTGAGAGGCAACTTCACGCTCGGCATTCTTGAGACCATCGGATGTACCGATGGATTGGGTCTGGAGATGTGAAGCGAGTCGCTTCATGAATTGCGAGACGTGTCAGGTTTCGTTATGATCCGTGCATGGATGATCCGAGGGGACATGGGGAACATGATGAGAATGAATCCCGGAGATCCCGGGTCTCATCAATGGTTGAGATCCTGAAATGGTCGCTGTTCGGGATTACGTGCCTGACTGTTGGATTCGTGATCCCGACTGGTGATTTTGCGATCCTGTGGGAGGAAATATCGTTCCACTATTACATCGCGGCGATACTCGCGATGTGTGTGCTGATTCTCGCTGGGATGTTCGTCCGGAGATGGGTGCTCCCGGATGTCGAAAAGATCTTCACGAAGGTCGTCCGGGAGTGCATTGCTCGGGACGGGACGATCGAGGAGCATCTCGGGAAAGAGGAAGTGAAGCGGGATGTCGCGGAGCTGCTCGCGGTGTTCGTGGTAGGTCGCGCGTATTGGAGGACGATTCTGGCGCTCGGGGGGGTGCTCGGGTCGATGCTTGTTGCGGCTCAGTTGATGGCGCTGCTCGGACAGAACGAGCGGCTCGATACGCAGAATGGTCTCCTTGAGGATCAAGAAGAGCAGATTCAGAAGCAGACCGACCTCATGCAAGCCCAGAGCGAGTCGATGATCTCGCAGAAAGCGGTTGCGCTGTTCCGTTGGAGGCACGAGACCCTGCTCCGGGAACGGGAGTTTGAGGAGAAGGCCGCGCGGGAAGCACTCGTTCGTGTGCTTGAGGGGCTCGACACGAAGGCCGACATCGATGCCCAAGTGATCGCGATCCACTCGGTCATCGACACCATGCTCATGTCCGTGGATCATCTGGGTGCGATCGAGGACCAGGATCATCTGAGCGGGTGGCCGACAACGACGAAGACGTATCCGAACCTCGAGACGATCTTCGATGAGTTCATCAGATTCCTTCGGAGTGATCGCCCGATCTTCGACGTTGAGATCGGACGTGTGAGCGATGCGATACTTGCAACGATCAGGACAATGGGTTTCGATGGGGGATCCCCGGAAGCGAACACGCTCTGGGACCTGCTCGGCGATCGCGCGGATTCCTGGTGGGATGTGGAGGATTACGACCCGATCGACCCGGTCGAGCTGGAGCAGGCCGTCGCGCTCGCACGAATCGCGCAGCAGGGATCATCCGGGCAATTGGATTTCCGGAGGGTTCCGGGCGCGTTCGATGGTGCGATGCTGCCTCACGCGGACTTCGAGGACGCGGATCTGCGCGGGGTCGTGATCCATAATGCGGTGTTCGTCGGGGCCGACTTCTCCGGCGCGGACCTGAGCAACTCGAGGTTCGGGTACATCAACCTGTATGGCTCAAACTGCTCGGACACGAACCTGAACAATGCGAGGTGGGAGGATGTGAACGCATCGGGTTCTTGGTTCGACAGCACGAAGATGAATGGGATGTTCATCGAGAATAGTCGGTTTGTCGATGCGCGCTTTGAGCATACCGAAATGTATGGAACGATCATTCATGATCCTGTGTTTGTCGCGGCCAGTTTCTACGAATCCTCTTTGAGCGGGAGCGTGTTTGTGGACCCGGACCTCCGGGGGACGCAGTTTGCGCTCTGCGATATGGGGGCGACCCGCGTGATGGCCGTGATCAATGACGAGGGGGCATTGATCATGGAGCGATTCGTTTGGGACAGCGATATCGATCGGCTCCAGAGCGATATCGATCGGCTCCAGAAGCTGAGCGAGCAAACCGAAGTGCTCCATATAGAGTGGGAGGAACGCGGGACGGAAACACGACCAATCGGGGAAGCGCTCTTTGGAGTTGATCTCGATGACACCCAGGAATCGGAGAAGGACGGGGGGCACGACAAAGCGAATACGGGATCCGCTGAGGAGGATCGCGAGTATCAGATCCAGGTGTATGACGTTCCCGCATGGACCGTCGTTGTCCATGCTCCGGAACAAGCGATCGCTGGGCGGGTGCTCTCACACTCCATAGATTACGAGGACGTATCCGACGAAGAGTACGAATCCCTCCTGACCAAGATCGCGCAGGACGATATCCCCATGTTCCTCGACGCGCCGGAGTTCAGGGGCCCGGGTTCCGAGTGGGTCCTCGGGTCTGAGGACGAGATCGAAGGGCCTCCGAAACCCGGGGATCCGAGCCTCCCTGACGAATCCGATCGGGTCCCGGGTGTGAGCTTCCCCATCAAGGTCACATCGTTCCTGGACTCTCGGTACGGGGATCGGATTTGGGAGATCCTGGGGCTTCCCGACATCGTCTACGACAGCTTTCCGAATTTTGTCGAAATAGATCCAAAGACTGAGGCGGAGCGGTTCCGTGACGCTCTGTTCGAGATGATGCGACCCGACGACGATGAATTGGCTCAGGAACTCAAGTCTCTCCTTACGGTTGAAGAGCTCGACGAGAGTTTGCGATGGTCGGTACGCTCCTCGAGAAAATTTATTTGGATCCATCGCCCTGAGGAACTCCCGAGCAGACGCGATGCGGAAAGTACCGACGAAACAGACGAGTGAGCGGGTCTATCGAGATACGACCCCGAGCGATCGCTCACGGGCAGGGCTGGTTGAAGCCGTCGAGGAAGGCGGTGATGTCGAAGAAGTCGAAGCTCGTGGACCCGTCGATGTCGGGGCGGTCGGTCAGGAGGATGCTGAGGTCGAAGAAGTCGCGCTCGCCGTCGGCGTTGAGGTCCGAGGGGCACGCGATGGGGAGGTAGGTGATGGACAGATCGTCCACGGACCCGAAGGCGCTCGCGCCCGTCATGAGCCCGTTCTCTTCGAGGGTGATGGAGACGGAGCCCGGGACGAAGTCCGCGAAGGTCATCCCGACGAGGTCGTCGATGGTTTCGATCCCGCTCGGGTTGCTGAGGTTCCCGAGGAAGTAGACGGACGTGTCCGAGTCGTTCGCGAGGGTGATCCGGAGGACGTTCTCGGCTTGGGCGAAGCGGATCCAGCAGTGGTTCGTCTCGGTGGGCGCGCCGTCGAAGTAGAGCACCCCCTGCATGGTGAGGTCGTCGATCGCGAACTCGGAGACGGCGTTGGGGTAGCGGAACCCGAAGCCCGAGGTGTCCGGGGGCATGTTCAGGTCGTCGATGATGATGGCGAACTCGAACCGTCCCGTCGTCATCGCGCCCGGGATCCCGGAGTTCGCGAAGACGCTCCCTTCGCCGGCGATGCGCACGGGGAGCGCGGACTGGTCACCCGCGGAAACGGGTGCGGCGATCGCGCCCGCGAGAAGGGCGATGGTGAGGATCGGTGTCGTGCTTCGGATGGTCATGGATTCCCCTTCCCGTTGATGTGTCCGGGCCGAGTGTACCAGAGCGGGGGGTTCCATCCAAGAACGAATTGACCTGGTTTGTGCGCGGGCGGTTGTTGTGTGGGATGTGTTTCGATGCGCGACCTGGTTCTCAGGCGATCACGGGCACCCGGCGAGGAACTCGCCGAGGTACATGCTCAGATCGAAGAAGTCGAAGACCGTGTTCCCGTCGTAATCGACGTTGGACTGGAGGAGCAACGTCAGATCGAAGAAGTCGAGATTCCCGTCCGCGTTGAGATCGGGTCGGCACAACGATTCATCGGCGCAGCGGCTCCGGAGCACGCTGACTTCGTCGTATTCCCCCGAGACCGATGCGATCCCGGGGCCCATGCCCGATGCGAGCGTTGCGACGACCAGCGTGCGGGGGGAGGCGGAGGCGTTGAAGGTCTCCGAGGCGTCGAATCGCGCGTCGCCGGATCCAAAGAGGATTGTGATGTCGCCCGACCCCTGGTTCGCGGTGATGATGTCCAGGTGCGTGTCCCGATCGATATCCGCGAGGACGACGTCGGCCGGTCCGTCCCCGACCCCGAAGCGTTTCTTCGCGATCAGGAACCCCGAGCCGTCGTTCAGGAGCACGCTCACGTCGTTGCTCGCGCGGTTGGAGACGACGATGTCGGTGTCCCCGTCGTTGTCCAGATCCGCGCTCGCGATGGCGCTGGGGGTGTCGCCGAAGAGCCCGAACCGGAGCTGGGGCTCGAACATCGGGATCACCCCGAATGGTTTGGAGCGGTTGAGCAGCACCGACACATCGGACGTCCCCGCGTTCGCGACGACCACGTCGCGCTGCCCGTCCCCGTCCATGTCTGCGAGGGTCGCGTCCACGGGATCGACTCCGGTGGCGAACGACTCATAGAGCCCGGTCTTGTCCTCGACGTACACCGCGTTCTCGTCCTTGACCACGAACACGAGATCCTCGAACTCGTCCGTCGTCAGTTCCGCGCGGTGCAGACTGACGGGGCCGGCGAATGGGAAGGAGCGGCGCGAGACCTCGACGAACTCGGGCAGAAACTCGAACAGGTTCTCCAGCGTGACGAGTGCGCCGAACTCGGTGTCCCACGCGAGGATGTTCGGATACCCGCTGCCCGTGTTGGACTCGAACACGAAACCGCTCGAGCGGACCCCGATGCTCGACGCGAGCTCAAAGAGCCCTGTGGCGTCGTTGAGCAGCACCGAGAGCGCCCCGGACTCGGTCACCACGACCAGATCGATGTCCCCATCGAGGTCCACGTCCTCGGCGCCGACCTGGGTGGGCGACTCCCCGACGGTGAACCGCAGATCGGGGCCGTAGAGCCCTCCGCGCGTGCAGTCCTGCGCGAGGAGCGGAGACTGGACAAGGACGAGCGGCAGCATGATGCGGGCGGTGCGGTTCATCGGGATCCCCTCTGGTTGATGATGGTGCAATGTACCAGACGGCCGCCTGCTGCCCAAGCGCCGTGCACCAGATCTCCGGCTCCGGACCGGCCGTCCCCGAGGGACGATCGAGATCCCCCGGTGGTCCCGTCCGTGAACGAGATTCTCCTTTCGCCGTCCGCGCTGCCCTGTACCGCTGGGGTGGCGCGGGCGGTTTTTGTGGTAGCTATTGGTTCGGTTGGGTCCGGGTGGCCCGAATGTGGCGCTTCGGCACGTTCGGGATCGGGGGCGTAGGTGGCTGGAGGGTGTTCGTTCCGTGACTTGCGGGGCTCAAGTCGCGGGCCTCCCGGATTAACTAAATCGATTTCATTTCAAAAATTATAATTTTTGATTTAGACTCCACCTTTAGCCGACGACCATTTTCGCTAAAATTAACTACCCAATGCTCATGGCTGGATCCAGGCAAATCCTGCTGCCCGAGTACGAATCCCGTAGTCATGTCGTACAAGCGTAGGAAATTCTTGTATCGATATTCCCCGTCAACAACGTCTCGGCAATCCCGTGTTGAGAACGCAACTGCAAGGCTCAATACTTTAGGAGATACGTCGAATCCTGAAAACTGATAGGCCAAGTCATCAAAATCCACTTGTGCCTCACGCTCTCTACCCCGGACGTCAAAAAGTGCGAAGCCACATTTCGACATATAGAACAGGTGTGACCCATCCCCAACAAGCTTAAATGCTTCTATCGAAAAGGGCCAACCATCCCCAAGAACAAACGTTTTTGTCACAGCAAACTTCGGATCTTTACCCCAGAAGAATTGCCCCACTCTATCTACAAGCGAGACTCGCGAGAAATCATTGCTTGATGTTGTCCCCCGGATCGGTGCATTCGCAATCCAAAAACACCCCCCTACGTAGACACTTGTATATGTATACCCAATCTCCCAGACACCCTTGGCGATATACCCGACTGTCGCCCCGGAGGGATCGCATACCGGATGCTTGCGGGCATAATTTCCGTTTGCTGGCGGACTAAATCTCAATTCCCCAATTGCACTCGGGCTTGTTGAAAAGGAAGAATCGATCCAGTCATGAGTCTTACTGATCTCAGGCCAGACGGTCGCCTGCTCGCACTGTACGAAAGATACCTTTGGTTGTCCCATTCCAGATCATACCAAACACATCGAACTCATGCGCCCCATTGGTCGCTTAGGCGTAGTGATTCCTGGATCCGAAGACTGATTTTGCAGAAAAATCCACGACATCGTGCAGTAATACTCTATCTGCAAATCCATTATTTTTACGAATACTTGAAGAACCCTTGCTCTCAACTGCTGGGTCTTGGAGGCGGTGGTGGGGGCGTGAATAGTGGCGGCCCCTTCGGCATCGGAGTTGATGGAGTTGGAATTGGCGGCGCAGGTCTTTGCGGCGTACTAGGGCGAGGTGGCGGAGCCGGTCTGGGTGGAGGCGTCGGGTGAGAGGGTTGATTTGGCTGCTGCATCACTAGTGGCATCTCCTTGCCCACCAATTCTAGCAACTTGTCCGACGAGTGCCACAGCGATCAGCAATAGTCCTAGCAAAAACGCGACATATGTCGTGATGTTGAGAATGGAGATTTTGACATCAACCCGGCGCAACCCTCGAATCGTGTATCGCCTATGGGCTCGGGAAAATCTATGTTGAAATCGTACCCAAGCTGTATCTGTCGCTTTCACGTACCACTTTGTGGCCAAATAGCTGATGCCCTTTGTCACCAAGGCAAGACCGATCGCAAGAAGGAATGAAACACCCGCCAAAGCAATGAGTGAATTGGCTTTAGCCTGATCATTGATAGCGAGAGACGCGGTGGTCAACGCCACGCCACCACTAGACAAAGTCAGCAGCCACTTGTCTACATTTTCAAACACATACTTCGATTGATCGTAAGCAATCTTCCTAGAATTTTGAAAACGCTCATATTCTTCCGTGAGCAGTTTATATCGCTCATCCCAATCAATCATTTCCCCCTCCATCCCTCAAACCTCCACACACATCGCCACCGCGTTCCCGCCGCCCAGACACAGCGCCGCAACGCCCTTCTTCGCGCCCGTGCGCTTCATCTGGTGGATGAGGGTCACGAGGACCCGGGCGCCCGACGCGCCGATGGGGTGGCCGAGCGCGACGCCGCCGCCGCAGATGTTGAGGTTGTCGTGGTTGACCCCGAGTTCCTTGACGTTGCAGAGGACCTGGGCCGCGAACGCTTCGTTGATCTCGAACAGGTCCACATCACCCGTCTCCCACCCCGCTTTGCGGAGCGCGCCCCGGATCCCCTCGATGGGTGCGGCGAAGATGTCCTTCGGATCGATCCCGCTCGTGTGGTAGGAGACGATTTTCGCGAGGGGTTCGAGCCCGAGCTCGTTGGCTTTGGATTCGGACATGACGATCGTCGCGGCCGCGCCGTCGGAGATCTGGGAGGCGTTGCCGGCCGTCACCGCGCCGTCGCGCCCGAAGGCCGGGCGGAGCTTCGCGAGCGCGTCGGGGGTGGTCCCGGGACGGATCCCCTCGTCGCGCTGGATCCCGCCCTCGGGGCCGGGGACCTTCTTGTTCCCCAGGTCTTCCCCCGTGAGGGTGACGACCTCGGAGTCGAAGTGCCCGTTCTCCCAGGCATCGTGGGCGCGGACGTGGGACTCGGCGCCGAAAGCATCCATCTCCTCGCGCGACACCCCGTACTTATCCGCGATGTGGTCCGCGGCGTTGCCCATCGGCCAGCACTCGAAGGCGCAGCGGAGCCCGTCGAACGCCATGTGGTCTTCCATCGTTCCGGGGCCGTACTTCACCCCCTGGCGCACGTGCGCGAAGTGGGGCGCGAGGGTCATGTTCTCCATCCCCCCCGCAACGACCACCTCGTTGTCCCCGGCCTTGATGGACTGGGCGGCGAGCATGATCGCTTCCAGACCCGACCCGCAGACCTTGTTGATGGTCTTGGCGCTCAGGGTCGTGGGGAGCCCGGCGCCGAGCCCCGCTTGACGCGCGGGGTTCTGACCCAGTCCCGCTTGGAGCACACAGCCCATGATGCACTCGTCCACGTGCTCCGTCGCCGCGGGCGCATCCGCGAGCGCGGCCTTGATCGCGAAGGACCCGAGCTGGGGGGAGGGGGTGCGCGAGAAGGCGCCGAAGAACTTCCCGATCGGGGTGCGTTTGGCGGCAACAATGACGGGCTGGTTGGACATGGGGAGCTCCTTCAATCAGTGGGTCTGGGTTGGGTCTGGATGATAGCGCGACACGATACAATCCGCGAGATGAGCAACATCGTCGGGGACATCGCGGAGGGGGTGGTGGATTCGTTCATCGATCCGGGGGTGGACGATCTGGTCGTGGATGTGGCCACGTCGCGCAAGCGCTTTCCGTGGGGGATGTTCCTGTTCGTGCTCGGGTTGATCGGGCTCGCGCTGGGCGGTCCGATGCTGCTTGGTCATAAGTGGAGCGCGGATCGGGATCGGGTGACCCAGATCACGTTCGAGACCCCGGACGACGGGGACTGGAGCGCGGAGATCCGCGTGGAGCGACGGGTCTCGGAACTCGAGAACCTGTGGAACATCGGGGAGTCCGTGTCCGGGCCGTTGCCGTCTTTGGTGATCCTGGAGAGTCACGCTGAAGGTCTCCTGAACCCCGTGCGGAGTGTCCGCTACAGGATCATCGAGGGGATCGGGATTGTTCCCGCGCGGTTCCGGACCATCCCCGAGGATCCCGATGACACACGGGGGATCTTCGATCGGTTGACGGGGATCAGGGACGAGCGTGTGGATCGGTACATGGAAAGCGCGGCCGTTGAGATGGAGCGATCCGGATACCCGACGATCGCGTGGGCGCTCCGGGAGCGCTCGACGGAGATCGGATCGATCGATCACGGGGTGTTTTCCTCGACCCTGGGGATCCTCGGAGTGGGGTGCTTGGCGATGTCGGTGGTGTGCTTCGCGGGATTCGGGGTGGTGATGGTTCGTCGGACGATGAGGAGGATGTGATGGGTGTGCTGTTCGCGGTGCTCGCGGGATTGTGCTGGGGGATCGGGGAGGTGTGTGCGCGGAGCGTGCTCCATACGGGCAAGGTCGGGCCGTTCATGGCTGTTGCGATCCGCTCGTCGATCGCGCTCCCGTTGATCTGGGGCGCGTACCTGGTGGCGTCCAAGCTCGCGCCCGAGGGCGCGGGGAAGGGGCTCGGGGCGCTGACTTCGAAGGAGTGGACCTTGCTCATCGTCGGGTCCGGGCTCGTTGCGGGCGCGTGCGCGATGATCTTCTTCTACATCTCGATCTCGCTCGGGGAGGTGTCGAGGATGAAGCCCATCGCGTTCACTCTCGCGCCGGCCGTCGCTGTGGTGCTCGGGGCGATGTTCCTCGGGGAACCTTTGACGGGACGGAAGGTGCTCGCGCTGGTGCTCGTGGTGTCGGGGGTGCTGCTGTTCGCGAGCTCGGGATCCCACGGGGTGAAGAAGGCGGAACCCATCGTGAACGAATCTTCAGACTGATCGGGTACGATTCGTCTCGATGAACCAGAACCTCTCCGCGATCGCCGCTGACGAACAGACCCAGGACCAGTCCTCGGACGGGTCGTCGTCGGCGCAGGACACCCAGCAATCCCAGGACGCGCAGGAGATCCAGGGGGGAGAGGGCGGGGACAAGGTCGAGACGGACCTGGTGCTCGATTCCATCGCGGAGTCCGTGCCCGTGCAGCGTGCGGGGGAAGCGATCGATTCGGTGGCCGGGGGATGGGCGCCGTGGGCGCAGATGCTCGCGCTGGTGATCGTGTTCGTGGTGCTGTGTGTCGGGATCCGGACAGCGATCGTGGCGATCCTCCAACGGGTGCTCAAGCACAGGGAGGAGCTCAAACGCTGGCTCCCCCTCGTCGAGAAGAGCAAGCGCGCGACGATGACCCTCGCGATCGTGCTGGGCTTGACCCTCGCGCTGCTGGGCGCGAGCGCGCGATCGTTGATCGCGGGCGCGGAGTCCGCGCTGTGGGACGAGTCCGCGACGTTCGGGATCATCCTCTCCCTGACCTGGCTCGTGATCTCGCTGATCTCCGGGTCCGCGAGCGCGTACCTGACGCGCTACGAGATGGAGCGCACGGACAACTCCCGCGCTCAGCGCATCCACACCCAGGTCAAGGTGCTGTCCCGCGCCGTGATGACGATCGTCGGGATCGTCGGGGTCGCGCTCGGGCTGATGGCGTTCGAGTCCGTCGAGCGGATCGGGACGAGCATGCTCGCGAGCGCGGGGGTGATGGGGATCATCGTGGGGTTCGCCGCCAAGCAGGTGCTCGAGAACCTGCTCGCCGGGGTGCAGATCGCGCTGACCCAGCCCCTTCGTTTGGGGGACGTGGTCGAGATCGACGGGCACTACGGGACGGTCGAGGAGATCTCGATGGCGTTCGTCTCCATCAAGCTCTGGAACGAGCGCCGATTGATCGTGCCCTTGTCGGACATCATCTCGGATTCGTTCCAGAACCTGACGAGGACCTCGAGCAACACGCTCGGTCCCGTCATCCTCAGACTCGATTTCGACGCCAAGCTCGACCGGATCCGCGAGAAGCTCGACGAGATCCTCGACGGGCACGAGCTCCACGACGGACGGACGGCGAAGGTCCAGGTCATCAACTCCAACGACAAGACGATGGAAGTCCGGATCCTCGCGAGCGCGTCCACCGCGCCCGATGCATGGAACCTGCACTGCGATATCCGCGAGAAAATGCTCGCGTTCCTCATCGCTGAACACCCCGAAGCGATCCCCGTCGAGCGCGAGCAAACCCTCGGCCCGGACCGCGAGCCCTTGGGAGAAAAGCCCAAGAAGGATGCCGCGCCCACCACCGACAGGGGATCGGACGAGGACGATCCGACCCCGGAGAATGACGAATCCGGAACGGACGGGTCCGACGAAGAACGGTCGTGAGCACCATGCACATCGAGCGATCCGTTCCCGATTCTCCGAGCACGATCCGGCGGGTCCGGCTGTGGACCGAGTTCGTGGTGTTGTACATCATCGTCCCGGCCGCGGTAGCCGTGCTGCTCCAGCCCGTCCGGGCGCAGACCCTCCTGGGTCGGTTCGGGATCCACCTGAACCTCGACACGGGGCTCCCCAGGGGGCTCTTCGTGTTCCCCGTGCTCGTCGGGTCGTTCGTGTTCCTCGCGGTGGTGCTCCGTCGGGACCCGACCTTCGAGAACCGGGAGCTGTGGGACTGGGGCGCGTTCAAACGCGATCTGAAACGGATCCTCCTCGTGTTCGCGCTGTGCGCCCCCACCATCCTTGGGGCGGCGTGGATGATGGAGCACGTGTTCCACATGCTCCCCAAGGGCGGATTCCTCCGTCTCCCCCGGGAGCTCCCGATCCTGATGCTGATGATCTCGATCCTCTACCCGTGGCTGAGCGCCTACCCCCAAGAGGTCACCCATCGGGTGTTCTTCTTCCATCGCTACGAGCCCATCATCGGGAACGGGGTGTTCGCGTTTGTGCTCAACGTGCTCGTGTTCTCCTGGCTCCATGTCCCGATGTGGAACTGGGTCGCGCTCGTGATGACGATCCCGGCCGGGGTGCTGTTCGCGTGGACGTACCTCCGGACACGCTCCGCGCTCGCTTCGGGGTTCGAGCACGCGATCTACGGGATCTGGACCTTCGCGACGGGTCTGGGATGGTTCGTGTTCACGGGCAACGCGAACGTGTCCTGAGATTCTCGGGAACAACGGATGGCGCCCAGGGGTTGACCTCGTCACACACGACACGAGGTCCACCATGAAACAGCTCACCAACACCATCCTCTCCGTCACCCTCCTGACCACGCTCGCGTTCGCGCAGCCCGGCGCAGCGCCCGTCACGGAGCCCTCCCCCATCCGGAACATCGACGAGTACGACCTGGGGAAGAAGAACCTCGGGATCGACGGGTACGACCCGGTTGCGTACTTCCCCGAGGGCGGGTCCAAGCCCACCAAGGGGAAGAAGGACATCACCCTCGAGCACAAGGGGGTGCTGTACCGGTTCGCGAGCGAAGCGAACCGGGATCAGTTCAAATCGGACCCGGCGAAGTACGAACCGGCCTACGGCGGGTGGTGCGCCTGGGCGATGCTCGAAGGCGACAAAACCGAGATCGACCCCAAGACCTTCATTGTGAAGGACGGGCGGCTCTTCCTCTTCTACAACGGGTTCTTCGGGAACACCAAAAAGGACTGGCTCAAGGGTGACCACGACGAGCAGGCCGATCGGTCGGATACGGAGTGGAACAAACTCTCCGGGGAGTCCCCCCGGGTCGCTCCGAAGCCCGTTCCTGAGCCCTGAACGCGGTTCTTTGGCATCCACGGATCCATCCGGTATCCTCTCCCTTCCTCGGAACTCAGGGAGAGACCACGATGCCGATCCGTTCATTGGCCGCCGCCGCGATCATCGCGGCTTCCACCATCGCCGCAAGCTCAGCGCACGCGCAGTTCATCGACGACTCGTTCACCTACCAGGGTTCGCTGATGGACAACGGGGTCCCGGCGAACGGGCTCTACGACATCGATTTCTTTGTCTACGACAGCGAGGTCGGGGGGAACATCGTTCCCGGCGGGTTCCTCCCGCTCTTCGATGTCGAGGTCGTCGATGGGCTCTTCTCCGTTGAGGTTGACTTCGGGACCTCGGGATCGGTCTTCGATTCCTTCGAACCCCGGTACCTCGAGCTCCACGTGTCCGAAGCGGGACAGCCCGGGACGACGATCCTCGCGCCGCGTCAGAAGTTTGTCCCCGCGCCCCTCGCGAACTTCGCGCTCCGCTCGGGATACGCGAACCTCTCGGGCACCTCGCTCCAGGCCGCGTATTCCAACGGGATCGGGCGCATCGTCATGGACAGCGATTCCGGCCCGATCCAGCTCCAGGGATCGGGATCCCTCGACCCCACGCTCGAACTCATCAACAGCATCGGGTTCACCCGGGGAACCCTCGGCTACAGCGCGCTCTCGGACGGGGGGTTCTTGAATCTCGTCGGCCCGCAAGGCTTCCGGTTCGCGCGGATCGAAGCCGACTTCTCGACCGGCGGAGGGGGCTTCCTCTCCCTCACGCGCAATAACACCAATCTGGAAGGCATCGTGCTCGACGGCAACGCGGGCGGCACCGGTAATGCACGGGTCAGTATCTTCGGGAGTGTCAACAGCATCTGGCTCGACACGAGCGCGAGCGCCGACAGCTCTGTTATTCTCCCCTCGGATGCAATCAGCGCTCTTGAAACCCTCAACGAACCCGGGGTCGCGGAGACCATTCTCTCGGGGGGGCTCCCGCTCACCCAGGATAACGCGACCATCGATACCCTCTCGTCGGTGACGATCCAAGCCCCAAGCGACGGGTACGTCCTGGTTATCGCGTCCGCTGAACTCACCATCTCCCATCAGCTCAACACCTCATCATCGGTGAATCTCGGGGTCTCCACAACCACCCTCGCTTTCCCGACCAATCTCGATCACGAGACACGCATCGACTCTATCATCCCGTCGGGCTCCTTCGATTACACGGTCTCCACGCACGCCATCTTCCCGGCCTCCGAAGGACCCAACACCTACTACTTCCTCGGAGATCTCAATAACCCCGCACCGACCGCCGCGACGATTTTCGATCAGCAACTCTCCGCCGTCTTCATCCCGACCGCGTACGGCTTCGCGAACTTCGAATCCATGTCGGACCTCCCCGACGAGTTCACCCCCACGACCCATCCGATGACGGCGCGGGACATCCAGAACGAGCAGATCCGATCGCTCCAAGCGGACAACGAGCGGCAACAACGGGAGCTCGAGGAGATGCGGGCCCAGTTCGAGCAGCTCAAACGGGAGCTGGATGAACTGGATCGCTGAATCGGACCCGAGCCCGAGCCCCAGGGGCTCATCCCGCCTCTCAGCGGGATGGGTGTCTTGGGCGACCCTGCACGACCCCGTGACGACGACTAGGATTCAGGCCCCGAACACGGGGCTTTTTCACGGATCACCCCCCCACTGCATTGACTGAGGACAGAGAACCCATGTCGACCACGGCCGCGGATACGCATGTCAAGCTCACTCGTGACTCCAACCAAGCGCTCGGGATCGCGCAGTACGCGATCGACTTCCTGAGCGATGACGCCGCGACGAAGGGGGAGCCGAGCGCGAAGGTGCTCGAGCGCACCAACCTCTTCTTCACCGACGCGGTGATCTGCGGCTTGTCCGCGCTGGCGCTGAAGACGAACGCGCCGACGATCCTCCGGGACGAAGCGCTCCAGTACGTGGTCACCGATGCGACCCATCGCTTGGGCAAAGCGACCCATCGGGGCGCAACGGTGTTCGGGTCCAAAACCCAGGTGCAGCCCGAGAAAGCGATCCTCGCGAACAACGCGGCCGTCCGTGAATGGGACTCGAACGGGACGAACTTCGGGTACAACCCGGAGCTGGGGCACATCGCCGGGGAGTTCGGGCACAACGACTTCTACGGGGTCTGTATCGCCGGGGCGCAGCTGACGGATCGGGACGGGGCGTACGCGCTCCGCGCGATGGTGTGTCTCGACGAGATCCGTGGTCGTTTGGCTGAGGTGTTCTCGCTCAAGACCTACAAGGTCGATCACGTCGTCCACGGTGCGATCGCTTCTGCGGCCGTCTTCGGCGCGATGCTGGGCGCGAAGCCCGAACAGATCGAGAGCGCGATCGGGATGGTGGTCGCGCACTACATCCCCTTCCGCGCGATCCGGGCCGGGAAGCAGCTCTCCGACTCGAAGGGCGCGAGCGCGGCGATCAGCTCCGAGGTCGCGATCAACTCGGTCCGTCGTTCGATGATGGGGTTCATGGGTCCCCGGGACATCTTCCGGAACCCCGAAGCGATCTTCCGGATCTTCGAGGGCCCGGGTCAGATGTTCGAGAAGGTGGGAACCGACAGGGCGAACACAAAGCAAGCGGACGAGTCCCCATTCGATCTGGTGCTCGGACGCGCGGGTGACGACTTTGCGGTGATGGGAATGCACTTCAAGCTGGGTCTGTACGAGCACCAGAGCGCGGGCGCGCTCCAGGCGATGCTCGACCTGCTCGCGAAAGCCCCCCACCTCCTCGATGATGCTTCGGGTTCGAAGATCAAGTCGATCACGATCACGGCCTATGAGCCCGCGTTCGGGATCATCGGGGACCCGGCGAAGCGGAACCCCACGACCCGGCAGAGCGCGGACCACTCGATGGTCTACATCGTCGCGACCCTCCTGCGCAAGGCGCTCGCGAACCAGAAGTCGGGGTGGACCGAGCTGATGCTCGAGCCCTACGACTACAGCGCGGATGCGATCCACAACGAGCGGACCCGGGCGCTGATGGACAAGATCCAGTTCGAGCACGGGGGTCCCGACTACGACAAGAAGTACCCCGACGGGATCCCGACCTCCGTGGTCATCGAGGACACGGACGGGACGGAGTTCGAGTCCGGGATGGTGATGTACCCCGCGGGTCACGCGCGGAACACGGAAGCGGACCTGCACGGGATCCTGGACCACAAGTTCTCGCTGCTCGGGAAGCTCGCGTTCGAGGACCCGAAGCCCGTGATCGCGCGGTTCGAGGACCTGGGGTCCAAGAGCGCGGAGGACATCGCGAACCTCCACGACTTCGAGATCCAGACCCGCGACGGGTTCGAATAACCCACCCGGACCATATGAAATTCGACCAGAAGCCCCGTCCGGCGGGGTTTTTTCCATTGGATCCGGACCGATCTCGGCTACCGTATCTCACCACGACCACGCGCGAGATGCGCGTCGAACCTTGGAGGAACCGAGATGCGTTTGATCGTCCCCGCTGTGCTTGTCGCGCTGTCGAGCAGCGCTTTCGCTGAGGTCTATGTGCAGGACTCGGATCAGCCGAGCCAGGCGAGTTTCTTCTCTGATGCTGTTGCCGGGCAGTTCTTCTCCCAGCGCATGGCCGACAACTTCACCCTCGCTTCGGACACCGAGGTCACCCAGATCCGCTGGTGGGGTGGTTCGCAGAACTTCCAGTTCGCGGATCTGACGAACATGTCGTCGTACACGGTCCGGATCTTCGCTGATGATCTGAGCACGGAAGTCTTCAGCACGACGGTCGATACGGAGCTCAGCTCGCTCTCCGTCAGCGCGACGGGCGCGACGCTCTTCGGCGGAGGGATGGAGTTCGAGTACACCCTCGATCTCGGGTCCGCGCTCTCCCTCTCGGGCGGCAGCGAGTACTGGATCTCGATCGGTTCGACCCTCGTCAACGGCGGCGCGGACGCGTGGGTGTGGTCCGGGTCGTCGATGGGTGATCTCGTGAACGCGACGGACTTCTTCAACGGGTCCGGGTTCACGGTGTTCGATCCGACGTTCAACGACCTCGCGTTCGCGATTGTGCCTTCGCCGGGGAGCGCATCGGTGCTCGTGGGCGCGGGTCTCGTGCTCGCGCGTCGTCGGCGCTGATCACTCCGGGTTCTGTGAGCGGTCCATCTCGACGAGGATCCAGTCCAGGTCCGGCGGTGTCCGCTGCGCGTAAGTCTCGTAGGATTTGAGTTCGGCTACGAGAACCCGTTTGGTCCGGGTGACCCGGACGGGTTCTTGGCCGTATCGGATCTCGAAGCTCATGGCGTCGCGCCCCGTTGGTGATCGTTTGTCTACGCCGTTCCCGTTATCGTCATCGCCGTCGGACCCGGTGGAGTAGATGAGATACCCGCTATCGGTGCGTTTGTAGAGCATGGAACGCCCGGGGTTCATCGGGTCCTCGGGGATGGACGGCACGAGCTTGGGGCTGAGCGATCCGAGGGAATCGGGGTAACGCCCGTGATCGATCCTGTGGATCTCGAGCGCGAGCGCGAGGACGGATGCTTCGGACTCGGTGTTCGACCTGAACACCACATGGGTCGCGCTCCCGAGCGCGGGGGTCATGATGTCAACGGGATCGAGGACGATCGCTTCATCGCTGTCAATCACGATCTGCTGCTCCGCTTGCCTGACCTTCCATGACGACTGGGGACCTTCATGGAGCACGGACTTGAAGGTGTTCATGTAGCCGTCGTATCGGGCTTTGGCTGATTTCCGATCCGGGAGCAAGGCCGTCGCCGCGGGATCGAGGAAGGCCCGGAACCCCTCGTTGGGATTGAAGTTCTCGATGTTCTCATAGATGCTCGATATCTCCGAGATCAGCTTCATCCCTTCCGGGGTGAGATGCCCGTTCCCGTTGCCGTTGTCGGTGTACACGCGCTGGAGGAGGTCGTAGAACATGATCTGCTCGTTCTCGAAGCTCATGGTGACCCGAGAGGAGACATCGCTGAGCGTGTGCGCGAGCTCGATGAGCTGATCCTTCGAGAACAACGCGGGGTGGTCTTGGATCAACCCGAGGAGCGTTTCCCGGCACATGCTGATCATCGCGATCCCGACCATGTCGGAGATGATGAACCCGGGTTCCTGCTGGAGCTGTCTCGTGATGTTCAGGATCGCGAGCAGATCTCTCTGGGCACGATCGGCATCGCCTTCACGAGCCGCGATGATCGCATCGAACGACAGGAGGTTCGTGAACTGGCGCATGCTCCCGAGATGGGGGAGCAGCACGTTGAAGAGTGGCTCGTTCTCGTTCGGATCATGGCTCGGGGGGATCGCGCGCTCTTCGAGCGTGCCGTCGGGGTGCTCTATGGATTCGAATCGGGCTGTGTAGAGGACCCCGAGCGCGGGGAGGGTCGAAGCTTCGATCACACGATCGAATTTGGGACGGAAGGATTTGTAGAGCGAGACGGTCCGTTCGTAGTCGGGGTGATCGGGACTCATCTCGTCGGGGTTGTCGATCCCGGCCCAGAAGCGTTCTTCACGCTCATAGTCGCTGTGGACGTCGGCCGCTGTTCGTTCGGATGCGGCTCGCAGGTCCTGGATATCCCGTTCTTCTTGGTATGCCTTTCTCCAGGACCTGACGACCTCCTCGTAGATGGGCCAAGCGTGTTCGGATTCGTCGAACTGCTCCCTCCGTTCGTTCATCTGCGCGAGGTAGTTGGTGGTGACGCTTGGGCTGCTGAGATAGAAACGGGCGGCGAGGGTGCCGTAGAAGATGACCAGCAGCACAACGATGACGCCGATCGCTCGACGGGTATCCCGGAATCGTTTCCAGATCCAGGGTCGTTTGCGCTTCATGGATCGGCGCACGAGTTTGGCGAGGGTTTTGGGGTCCCCCATCGAAGCGAGGAGTTCGTCGGGGTCTTTGCCGTGCTCGATCGCATCGAGCGCGTGGGCGATGATCTCTCGCGCGACCTCGGCGCGCTCGGAGCGCCAGAGCCGGGAGCGTTGGGTGACGTCGAGAATCCAGGATCGGACGGGGGTGGGGAGCCCGGATTCTTCGACGAGCTTGCGCGCGGTTCGGTTGGGGTGTGGACGGAGGTAGAACCGGCGGGACCAGATGCTTTGGCTCGCTTGGCTCATGCCGGGGCTCCCTTGATGACCCCGAGGGAGGTCATGGCTTGGGTGAGTTGCTCCCAGGAGGCCATGTCGGTGTTGAGCTTGCGGTGCCCTTTGCCCGTCAGGGTGTAGTACTTTCGTTGGCGGCCGTTGTCGGCATCGCGCCATTCGGCCTCGATGAGCCCTTTGGCTTCGAGGTTGTAGAGCATGGGGTAGAGGGTGGACTGTCCCATCTCGAGAATCCCCTCGGATCGTTTGGAGAGGGCTTCGACGAGTTCGTAGCCGTACATGGCTCGGGAGGAGAGGAGTTTGAGGACGGCCGTGGGTCCGGCGCCGCGCATGAGTTCTCGTTCGAGTTTCATGGGTTGTGCTCCTTGAGGCCGGGTGCTTGGGATGGGTCGGCCGACATACTATGTACTACCAAGTATACGCTCGGTTGCGGAGCGATTCGTTCTGGGCAAAAACCCTCGGTCTGAGCATCATTCTGTGCGGAAGTCCGATAGGATGGGTCCGAGCATGGGGCATTTCTCCCATGCCATCACTCGAGAGGGATACCCATGACACGGATTTTGATGATTGTGATGGCGCTCATGGTGAGCGCCCAGAGCGCGCTGGCGCAGATCACCTATCAGGTGAATCGGAGCGTCGGGACCGGGACCATCGTCGGCGACATCACGACGGACGGGACGATCGGGACGATCGGGACCGGGAACATCATCGATTACAACCTGACGATCACGGATGCTTCGATCAACGGGGGGACACCCGTCACGCTCAACCCCGCGAACGAGACCCAGTTCTTCGTCCAGGGCAACGCGATGAACGCGACGGCCTCGGTGCTCACGTTTGACACGTCCAGAGCAACCGATGACTTGGTCATCTTCCAAGGCGGGGTTTCAAGCGAGTTCTACTGCCTTGAAACCGCGACGGGCAACTGCTCGGGCGCCGGGATCGGTGAGCACATCGGGTTCCCGATCACATCCAACTCGACCAACGGCGTGATCGTCGTGGGTCGTACGCCGATCACGTACGTCATCAACCGTGAGGTCGGAGACGGCGCGGTCTGTGGAACGATCACGACCGACGGTACGCTCGGGGTGCTTACCACGTCGAACATCATCGACTGGGATCTTGATCTCTACGCGCCCGGGATGGAAGACGGCTCGCTCGACTCGATCGACTTCCCGACGTCGTTCCAGACGATCATCTCGGGGACGGGCACCATCGCGACCCCGACCGAGCTCCGGTTCGACTTCGGCGCGAGCGGGTTCTTCCTCATGCAGGGGTTCACGGCGATGGGAGAAACCTTCGGGAACTTCTACTGCATCGAGGTTTCGGGTTGCACGAGCGGCGGGACGGGTGAGCACATCGGCCAGGCCGACGATGGGGGGAACGTCGCGCAGACGACCCCGGGTTCGGGTGTCGTGACGTTCGCGACTGTCGCGGGTCCGGACCCGATCACGTACACGATCAATCGCGAGGTCGCGAGTGGTCGCGTATGGGGGACGATCACGACGGACGGCAAGTTCGGTGTGATGCGATCTTCCAACATCATCGCGTGGGATCTCACGCTCTGCGCTCCGAATCTTGAGAGCGGGCCAGAGACCCGGATCACCTCGGATTCACAGATCCAGACCAACCTCAACGGGAACACGACGATTGCGTCGAGCACGGATCTGATGTTCGATATCAGCCAGGGCGATCTCGGTGAAGGCTTCTTCCTGCTCCAAGGAACAGCAGGCACGTTTGGGAACTTCTACTGCATCGAGACATCGGGCTGCACAGGCCAGGGTCTTGGTGAGCACATCGGGTACGAGGAGAACCTCAATACGGTCGCGCAGACGGGATTCCCGAGTGGGATGTTCTCATTCGCGAGCATCAACCAGCCCGACATCACCTACCAGATCGATCGGACGATCGGGAACGGATCCGTGACGGGTTGGATCACGCTCGATGGACGTCTGGGCACGCTCGTGACGGACACGAACATCGTTGACTTCGAGCTGACGGTCTCGGGTCCGAACCTGTCGGGTGGGCCTGTCCAGGTGTTCACGCCGGCGACCGTCTCCCAAGCCCGGTTCGATGGCGCGGTCGCTCGCGCGACCCCGACCCAGATCCTCTTCGATATCTCCGGCGGCTCGGGCGAAGGGTTCTTCGTGACCCAGAGCAGCTCGACCGGGGATTACTGGTGCGTGGAAACCGAGTTCGGGAACTGCACCGGGCTCGGTGAGGGCGAGTACATCGGGTTCGATATCGGAGGAAGCACGGCTTCTGAGATGGCGAGCCCGAGCGGGACGTTCGCGTTCGCTGAGGTTACGCCCACAATCACGTACCAGGTCAACCGTCGCATCGGCGCGGGGACGGTCACGGGGTTCATCACGACCGACGGCACGCTCGGTGTGATCGATGATGTCAACATCATCGACTGGGAGCTCACGCTCACGGCACCGAACCTGCTCGGTGGAGGCATGGAAGTGATCGATATCTCGACCGGGTTCCAGACCAATCTCACGCTTGGTCAGACGGTCGCGACAACGACCGGGATCTTCTTCGATAACACAGGCTCGTCCGGCGAAGGGTTCTTCCTGCTCCAGGGCGACTTCCCGAACACCAACTACTGGTGCATCGAGACCCCCGCCGCTGGTTGCACAGGATCCTTTGGTGAGCACATCGGTCGTGATGCGGGGACGAACAGCAACACGGAGACCGAGCTGTTCGCCGGGAACATCCGGATCGCAACGAACTGCCCGGCGGATCTGAACGGGGACGGCGATCTCGACTTCTTCGATGTGAGCGCCTTCCTCCAGGCGCTCACGAACAACAACCCCGTCGCGGACTTTACCGGGGACGGAATGTACGACTTCTTCGATGTGAGCGCGTTCCTCCAGCAACTCCAAGCGGGTTGCCCTGAGGATCCGTGCTGATCGGATCGTGACTCAACTCGATTGAGTGGAGCCCGTCCCGCGATCTGCGAGGCGGGCTTCTTTCTTTTTGCTCGATCCTCACGGTTCCACTTGTGCAGATGCCCCGGGGCTGGTAGATTCTCGGTCGAGCGTAGATTTTTACGCTTCCACCCTGGAGGAGTGTCCCAATGAAGAGTTCCGGAGCGTTGGTTGTGGCCGCGGGTATCGCGGTGAATGTGTCGCCGGTCTTTGCCCAATGGAGCGGGGATTCCGCGACGCCGCTTGTCGTCGCTGACGGGGCGGGGGAGCAGGTGCAGCCCAAGATTGTCGCGACGAGCGACGGGGGATGCTACATCTCGTGGTACTCGAGCGAAACGGGGTACGACGTCCGGCTCCAGCGCCTCGACGCGGACGGAGTGGAGCAGTGGGCACACAACGGGGTGCTGGTTGCGGATCGTGGATTCTCTTCGACTCAGGAATACGACCTGGATGTGGATACATCCGGGCACGCGGTGCTCGTGTTCCGTGATGATCGATTCGGGGGGACCCTGGTGACGGCGCAGCGGGTTGCTCCGGACGGGTCGTTCACGTGGGGCGCGAACGGGATCCAGTTCGGGAACGGGACGGACTTCGTTGCGTCTCCCGACCTCGCGGCGACGAGCGATGGGGACACGGTGATCGGGTGGATCAACAACTCGGACACGAAGCTCGCGCGCATCAGCGCGGCGGGTTCGGTCGAGTGGGAGACCACGATCAGCGGCGGCGGACCCGGGATCAACCTCGCTTCGATGCACGGTTCCGACAACGGATCCGTGATCATGTCGTGGGTGCAGTTCACAGCGTTCTTCGATCCCAAACACCTGTACGCGCAGAAGATCGACGACATGGGCAATGAAGCGTGGGCTTCGCGCGTCGCCGTGTACGACGGCGGCTCGCTCCAGTTCGGGAACTTCCCCGAGTTCGAACCGGACGGCGCGGGTGGCGCGGTCTTCTCGTGGTACGACACCGCGAACTCGCTCAATGTGTACGCGCAGCGCCTCGGGAGCGACGGGACGGAGATCTTCCCCCACAACGGGATTGCTGTCTCGACGAACGGGCGTGAGCGTGTCTCCCCCACGGCGACCTTCGACGCGCAGTCCGACTCGGTCGTGGTCTCCTGGACCGAACTGGACAACAACCAGGGGTCGCAGGGGATCTACGCGCAGCGCCTCGACAACACGGGGGCGCGTCAATGGGGCTCCGACGGGGTGGTGATCTCCTCGATTGATTCCAACGAATCGCTCTGGTCCCAACCCAGAGCGCTCGACGACTCAATCGTGATCCTCTGGATCGAGGGATCCGGGGCCGGGGACCAGATCCTCGGAACGGGTCTGGAGCGCGACGGGAGTTCCGCGTGGATGACCACCGAGCTGGCGCAGGGATCCTCGATGGATCGGACCCGCTTGTTCTCCGCGAACGGCGCGGGCGGCGATGCGTTGGCCGTCTGGCAATCCGGGCCGTTCGGATCCGCGGATCTCGAAGCCCAGAATATCAACGGCGATGGATCGCTCGGGAACGTGGATGTGTGCCGGGCTGATCTGACGGGGGACGGGGAGCTCGATTTCTTCGATGTGAGCGCGTTCCTCCAGGCGCTGTCGAACGAGGATCCGATCTCGGACTTCTCGGGTGACGGGGAGTACGACTTCTTTGACGTGAGCGCGTTCCTCCAGGAACTGTCTGCTGGTTGTCCCTGATGTGAACTAGCCCCCTGAGTTGCACTCCGGTTCTCCGAGTGCGAATGCGAAAGCCCCCGGCGGGTCCGACCCGCCGGGGGCTGTTTCATTTCAGGATCTGTCCACTCCGATCAGCGGCGACGGCGGGTGGCGCAGAGGGCGCCGAGCCCGAGGACAGCGGCGCTGGACGGGGCGGGGATCAGGAAGATCGATGCTGAGCCAAAGCTGATGTCGGAAGCACCGAGCTGGGTGAACGATTCGTCGCCCTCGTTGTAGATTTCGAGCACGAAGGGGGCCGCGTCACGGGCACCGAGTTGGATGGTCAGGGGACCGATGAAACCTGCGGCGACCTCGAACTGGAGTTGAGCGACCACGGTGCCGGGAAGCGCGGATTCCGCTGAAGGCGGGAAGAACGGGGGGAAGACGACCTGTCCGAAGACGAGCCCTTCGTGGAGCCCGTTGTTGTCGTACCCGAAGTCGTTCTCGCCGACGGCGGCCCAGCTCGCGGCGCTGGCGTTGACTCCATTGATTTGGCTGACCGCGCCGCTCAGCTGCGTGGTGAACGCGCCGCCCGAGACGTGGGTCCCGAAGTCGGCGTTCGCGACGATATCGACGGTGAAGACCGACTCGACGGTCCAGTTGAAGGTTGCGGGCGCTCCGACGATGCTGAGCGATCCGCTCTGGGCCGCGGCGGCGGACGCGAGTCCTGCAACGGCGAGGGTTGTGATTGCTGTGAACTTTCTCATCTCAAATCTCCTTTACGAACGTCCCCTCATGTGAAACACATTGATTCAGCTTCGTCTCCGCCGGGTCGCGCCGAGCGCCGCGAGCCCGAACAGCGCGGTGGCTGAGGGCGCGGGGATCTGGACAACGAACGATCCCAGCTGGATGTCCTGGTTGCTGATCTGGGTGAAGGAGCCCGTGTTCTCATCGAAGATCTCGAGCGCGAAGGGCGCGCTGTCGAGGGTGGTCAGGTTCACTTCGAGACGGTCCAGCGCGCCAGCGAACAACGAGAACTGGAAACTCGCGACGAGCACCGGACCACCGGAGAGCGCCGTTTCGGACGCGGGGGGGAAGAACGGGGGGAAGATGACTTGCCCGAAGACGAGCCCGTTGTGATCGCCGTTCCCGGCGTACCCGAAGTTGTTCTCACCAACAGCAGCCCACGGCTGAGCGCCGCCCTGGATGTCGCTGACGGCTCCGCCGCCGTCGATCGAGTCGAACCCGAACGCGCCACCGGAGATATGGGTTCCGAAATCGGCGCTCGCGAACACATCGACGGTGAACACGGTGGTGTTGGTTGCATCGATCGTGTTCACGGACGGGACCACGGTAAACGACGCGGTCTGCGCGAGCGCGGACGTGGCAAACCCGGCGCACAGGATCGCGCCCAAAGCGGTAGTGGACTTCATCTGGTTTCTCCCTCTTTCTCTTCTCTTCTCTACTCGTACAACACGGCGTTTCTCACGCGCCGATTGCTCAGATTACCAGAATCCGGGGCGAGTTCGAACGAAGATCGGAAGAATTAATCTGGGAAACCGCTCAGGACCAGCGGGTCAAACGCCAGTTCTTCTTGCCCCTCCGGATCGCGATGATGGACCCGTGGAGGAGGTGGTCCCGGGTGAGCTTGGTTTCGAGATCGATCTTCTGCCCGTTCACGCTCACGGAGCCCTCATTCAGGAACTCCTTGGCTTCCCGGTTCGAGCTCGCGAGCCCGACGGCCTTGAGGATTTCGACGGGGTCTGCGCCGTCGTCAAGGTCCGCGATCGGGTGGGTGGAGGACTCGATATTCGCGAAGACGTCGAGGAGGGTGGACTCATCGAGGGCGGCGATGTCGCCGGAGAAGAGGGCCTTCCCTGCGGCGATCGCGTTCTCCATCTGGGCTTCGCCGTGGAGGATCTTGGTCGCTTCGTTGGCGAGGGCTCGCTGGAGTTCACGCTTCCCCGGGGCTTCGTCGTGACGCGCGAGGATGGCTTCGATCTCGTCCTTGGGGAGGAAGGTGAAGATCTTGATCCAGTCGCGTGCGTCGTCGTCGGAGGCGTTGAGCCAGAACTGGTGGTAGGCGTAGGGGGAGGTGCGCGCCGCGGTGAGCCAGATCGCGCCGGCTTCGGTTTTGCCGAACTTGGTGCCGTCGGCTTTTTTGACGAGGGGGGCGGTGAGGCCCGAACAGTTGAAATCGCCCAATGCGATCTCTCGTTGCAACCGTTCAAGATCTTCTGCTGAAATTCCAACTACGTGCCCATATCGCTTCCACGCCACATTGAGCGTGGAAAGTAGTGCATCTGCAAACACAGGATTTCGATCAGCTTCATCTTTTGTCGCTTCACGGAAAACTGCTAGATCAATATCAGCTCCGGCTGCTTTAGCGGCTGGGCGATACAACTCAATCATGCGCTCAAGAAACTCTCGCCGGTATCGACGAATCAGGTCACAACCAGCGACGATGTTGCCGTATTGATCTGACCCCCCAAACTGCACGGTAATCTTCTCCGCTTCGTAGAGGTGCGCGAAGTCGTAGGCCTGGAGGATCATGTAGGAGAACTCGGTGTAGGAGATTCCCTGCTCTCTGTTGTTGAGTCGTTCTTTGACGGACTCCTTCTGCATCATCATGTTGACGGAGAAGTGCTTGCCGATGTCTCTGAGCGCGTCGATGTACGAGATGGAGCCCAACCAGTCGAGGTTGTTTTTGATCTCGTAGTCGGGGCCGTCGATCTGTCCCAGGACGTTCTCGAAGATGGCGCGTTGTTTGGAGACGTTGTGCTCGACGAGCTCCTTGGTCATCATCTGGCGTTCGGCGGACTTGCCCGAGGGGTCGCCGATGAGCCCGGTCCCTCCGCCCATGACGACGACGGGGGTGTGCCCAGCGCGCCGCACGTGCGCGAGCATCATGATGGGGACGAGGTTCCCGATGGTGAGGGAGTCGGAGGTGGGGTCGAACCCGGCGTAGATGCGTCGGTGTCCGGACGCGAGGTGGGACACGAGCCCTTCCCGGTCGGTGCAGTCTTTGATGAACCCACGCCAGTCGAGTTCGTCGATGAGGTTGGTGATGGTCGCTCGATCGCTCATGGATGGAGCGTAGGTCGGACGCGCGGATGGGGCCGCTTTAGGGGAGGTTGGCGCGGATGGTCCAGTCGGGCTCGGTGGCGCCGTTCGACCAGTATCGCATGTCGTTGAGCTGGTCCCAGTCGAGCTGCTCGGCGTGCCCGTCGAGCATCCCGACGATGGCTTTGTCCTTGTAGCGCATCGAGACCCCGCCGGAGTTCCGCATGGGGTCCTCGGGGGTGCTCGCGTAGGTGTCGTTCCACTGACGACCCGAGGTCTCGTAGAGGTACGGGGGCTTGACGATGAACCCGCCCTCGATAGTCCCGTACCCGGGGAGCACGGACGCGTCGGCTTGGGAGCGCGAGGTCGCGAAGGTCATCAGATGTGAGGGACGGTGCGCTCCGGAGAGCCGATCCACATGAAACTTCCCGAAGAGCCGGCGCCCTTGGGTGGACCACATGAGGTTGTCACCGTTCGCGCCGCCTCCGACGAAGTAGGAGTTGATCCCGAAGGAGGGGTAGAGGGAGACGACGTACTGCATGGTTTCGCTCGAGTGCGCGTGGGCGTCGGGCGCATCGACGGCTTCTGCGAGCTGTTCCATCACGCGCGAATCCTGATAGATCGCTTCGAACTGGAAATCCAGGTAGGGGATGAGGCGCCAGGGGTAGCGTTTCCCGACGATTGCGCCGACGGAGTTTCCTCGGAGATCCCTGGGGACCTCGTTGTCTTCGACCATCCGTGACCAGTGGTCGTCGCTGAGGTATCCGATGAGGAGTCGGCCGCCGTTGTCGTCGGCGTACATCGTGTAGGCCGTCATGAGCTGCTTGAGCCCGACCTGTTCACGGACGGCCTTCGCGCTCTCACGGGCGCTGCCCAGCGCGGGGAGGAGGATCCCGATCAGGAGCGCGATGATCGCGACCACGACCAAGAGCTCGATGAGGGTGAAGGCGCGTCGTTGGGTCATGGTGTTCATGTCGGCCGATCCTTGACCGGGGTTTGGTGCGTCCGAGAAGTTGTTGAGATTCAGTCGCAACAAATTTGATGTCTGCCCTTGAGTTCTTGAGACTCAGTCTCAATCATTCGGCGACTGTTCCCGTGTGACAAGTCTGGATCGCGGGAAATCGGAAATTCCTTGCCAACTCACGGCCCTAGCGCATTTTTTGCTCGGAGACTCCACATGCAACGATCCACCATCGCTCTTGCTTGCTCATTCCTTGCGGCTTCGGGCGCTCAGGCGCAGTTGGTTTCGCCGACGATCGGGACCCCTTCGCTGGATCGCTGGATGTATCCGTTCAACGGGTCCCCGGGGTTCCGGCTCGAGGTGTCAGCGTTCGGTGCGACCCTCTTGGAGGGATTCGACGATCACGACGCGCAGGTGCTCGTCGGGTTCGATACCTCCGGCGATATCGCTCCGGGTCTGGGTGAGGACGGCTACCGAATCATCGAAGCAACGCTCACGATGACGGTCTCGAACGACCTCGGGTTCACGTACGACGACACATACGACTCGTACACGACGTATGTGATGGTCGGGGAGCCCGACATCCTGGACACCGATCCCGGCCGTCCGATCAACCTGTTCCTGGTCGGGTATCGGGAAGGGTTCGACCAGACCACGTTCTCGGAGAGCACGGCCTTCGGGTTTGTCCCCGAGGTCGAGCCCGCGCAGGGGATGCGTCGCGCGTTTGCGGCGCAGTACGACAGCGCGGGGATCGCGATGGACGTCTCGAATCATCTCAAGGACCAGTTCGAAGCGGAGCCGCTCGCGATCGGGGTCACGGACACGGTCAACCCGGGCGACCTGGTCCCGGCGGACACGGCGTTCACGTTCTCGTTCACCCCGTGCGATCAGGGGACGGGTCTCGAGCTCGCGCGGATGCTGGATCTCGGGGAGCTCCGGTTCGCTGTGACTTCGATGAACCCCGCTTCGGGTGGTCCGGACGGGGGCTCGGGGAACTACCCGATCTTCTACTCCAAGGAGAACCCGATCGCGCAGATCTTCGGGTACACGGCGACGTTGTCGCTCACGGTCCGGGTCGGCGACGAGGGCGACTTCAACGGGGACGGGGAGAAGGACTTCTTCGATGTCAGCGGGTTCCTGACGGCGTTGTCGAACGACGATCCGGCGGCCGACATCACGGGGGATTGCCAGTTCGATTTCTTCGATGTGAGCGCGTTCCTGAGCGCGTTTGCGGCGGAATAAGCAGGGACATTCAACCCGCACACACCGTGTGTATTGAGAGAGGATACGTGAAATGAATCAAACCATCGCACTCGCGCTCATCGGCCTTGCTTCGAGCGTTTCGGTTGCGGGCGTCAGCTCGTTCGTCGAGGACTTCAACGACGGCGCAAGCAACTGGGCCGACGGGATCGGGAGCTCGCTCGTCGAGGTCGGTTCGGGCGCGCTCGACGGGAGCGCTTACGTCTCGACGACGACGGACCTGAACACGGCCGGCCCGTTCGGGCTGACCCTCTTCCGTGGTCAGGACGGATTCGACTCCTCCGGCGACGCGTTCGTCGGCGATTACATCGCTGGTGGGATCACGACGATCTCGTTCGATGTGCGGCATAACGCGGGGATGGACCTGGACATCGCGGTCCGTCTTGCGTCGTCGTTCAACTTCCCGGCGATCGGGATCCAGAGCGGAACGCTCGTCTCCTCGGGTGTGTGGACCACGCTGACGTTCGCGATCGATCCGTCGAACCCCCTCCTCGTAGTCGAGCCCCCCTTCACACCGGCGGATTACGAGACGATCCTGAGCTCGATCGGGAACATCCAAGTCTCTTCATTCCGTCCCGATGGGCTGAGCACCCCGCTCGAGGTCACGTTTGATCTCGACAACGTGACGATCACCCCCGCGCCCAGCGCCGTCGCGCTGCTCGGGCTCGGTGGTCTCGCGATGGGTCGTCGTCGGCGCTGATCCAACGAACCATAACTCGATTGAAATAGAAGAAGGGGACCCGACCGGGTCCCCTTCTTCGTTGCTGTGATGGATGGAATCGGATCAGGCCGGGGTGACGGGGGCGCGACCCACGGAGTAGTAGGTGAACCCGAGCTCGTCGAGGTGTTGACGGCGGTAGAGGTTCCGGCCGTCGAAGATAACCTTCGCGCCCATGACCTCTCCGAGCTTGTCGAAATCGGGGGACTTGAACTCCGGCCAATCGGTGGAGATGACGAGCGCGTCGCAGCCCTTGGCGCATTCGTACATGTCGTCGAAGAGAGTGACGGTGTCGCCCATCTCTTTCCCGACGTTCTCCTTCGCGACGAGGTCGAAGCCGTGGCAGGTCGCGCCGTACCCGAGCGCCTTGCGGATCAGGGTGAGCGCGGGGGCCTTGCGGATGTCGTCGGTCCGGGGTTTGAACGCGAGCCCCCAGAAGGCGATCTTCTTGCCCTGGAGCGCGGTCTCGGAACCGAAGTGCTTGATGATCTTGTTGAAGAAGAGGTTGCGCTGGCGCTCGTTGGTGCCGTGGACGGCGTTGGAGATCTGCATGGTGACCCCGGCCTTGTCGCCCATCATGATGCACGCGAGGGTGTCCTTGGGGAAGCAGGATCCGCCGTAGCCCAGACCCGGGTAGAGGAACTGGTGCCCGATCCGGGAATCGGAGCACATGCCTTCACGGACCCGGTTGATGTTGGCGCCGTAGGCCTCGCAGAGGTTGGCCATCTCGTTGATGAAGGAGATCTTGGTCGCGAGGAAGTTGTTGGAGGCGTACTTCACCATCTCGGCGCTCAGGACGTCCATGACGAAGATGGGGTGCCCGTTCCGGACGAAGGGGTCGTAGAGATCGCGGAAGCGCTCCCCCACTTCGTCGGACTCGACACCCACGACAACCCGGTCGGGCTTGTTGAAGTCGTTGACGGCGTCGCCTTCCTTGAGGAACTCGGGGTTGTCGGCGACATGGAAGGGGATATCCCCGACGATCGCTTTGATCCGTTCCTTCACCCGGAAGGTGGTCCCGACGGGGACGGTGGATTTGACGACGACGATCTTGGGGGGCTGGTCGGGTCCGAGCTCTTTGATCGCGTTCCCGATATCGTCGGCCGCGCCGTCGATGTAGGTCATATCCGTGTGACCCTTGTCGTCCGACGGGGTCCCGACACAGATGAAGATCATCTCCGCGCTCTGGTAGGCGGCCTTCTTGTCGAGGGTGTAGGTGAGGCGCCCCGCTTTGCGGTTCTTGATCATGAGGTCCGTGAGACCGGGCTCATAGATCGGGCAGATGTCCTTCTCGAGCTTCTCGATCTTCTCGGGATCGACATCGAGGCAGGTGACATCGTTGCCTGTGTTCGCGAGACAGACCCCTGTAACGAGCCCGACGTATCCGGTTCCGACCATGGTCAAACGCATGGGAATGGTTCCTCCGTATGGGTCTGGAGTGTAGACCCTGATGATCCCTCGGACCCCGCTCCGAAAGTGCGTGTTTCACTGTCTCCATCGAGCGCCGGGGCGTATGTGATCCACTACGATTGGGCACACACGGGGTTCTCGGACGGACCCGATTTCTTGTGTGTGCGGACGGCCTTGGATTCTGGAAGGACGGGATCGATCGATGAGCGCGACGACCAAAGCACGCAAATCGGGAAGGAAAGCGAAGCTCGACGAGAAGGCGGCGAAAAAGGCGGAGAAAACGGGGGCGCTCTCCGCTTCGAACGCGGATCGGCACACGCTCTACCAGCTCAGTGTCCAGAACGTGGAGGCCGAGATCGACTTCGTCGATGGGGAGTACGAAGCGATCCGGGGACGGAAAGCGAGAACGCTCCGAGAGGACTTCGCCGGGACCTGCAACACATCGTGCGAGTGGGTCCGGAGACGGGACGACAACGTCGCTGTGGGCCTCGATATCGATCAGCCGACCCTGGACTGGGGGCGGGACCACTGTTTGTCCAAGCTGAACGAATCACAGCGCGGGCGGATCCGTCAGATCAACCGGGATGTGCTCTCGCCGGGTGATGCGTCGAATGTGGACATCGTGCTTGCGATGAACTTCTCGTACTGGATCTTCCGGACCCGCGAGCAGATGCGCCACTACTTCACGACGGTTCGCGAATCGCTCGCGCCGGGCGGGGTGTTCTTCCTCGACCACTACGGCGGATCCGAAGCGATGCTCGAGCAGGAAGAGACGAAGAAGATCGAGGACGAGAACGGGCAGAAGTTCACGTACGTCTGGGACCAGCACAGCTTCAACCCGATCACGGGTGAGATGTGCTGCAAGATCCACTTCAAGTTCGCTGACAAGACCAAGATGGAAGACGCGTTCGTGTACGAATGGCGCTTGTGGTCGCTCCCCGAGATCCGTGAGCTCCTGTACGAAGCGGGGTTCGAGCACGTCAACGTCTACTGGGAAGGGGAAGACGAGGACGGCGAAGGGAACGGCGAATACGAAGCGACGATGGAGGGTGAAGCGGACCCCGCGTTCATCAACTACATCGGCGCGTTCTGCTGAGACGAGGTCATCCACGTGCAAGGTGTGCTCGACATCCCCGAAGAGCTGCGCGAGATCCAGTCCGTCGTTGTGGATGGTCTAGCGCGGGTGTCCGATGTGTTCGATGAACAGCTCCGCTCGGAGCTCCCCCCTGTGGACACGATGTGCGCGCACATCGAGCGGTACCGGGGGAAGATGCTGCGCCCGACGTTGGTGCTGCTGTGCAACGCCGCGGCGCGTGGATCGGAGGATCTGTCCGCGGTGACGGATCGCGCTCCGATCGTGTGCGGCGCGGTCTCTGAGATGGTGCACATGGCGACACTCGTTCACGACGACGTGCTCGACGAAGCGGAGATCCGTCGTCGGGGACGGACGATCAACGCGATGAAGGGGAACGAGACGAGCGTGATCCTCGGGGACTACCTAATCGCGAGCGCGTACGAGCTGTGCTCCTCGCTCGAGTCTCCAGTGCCGTCGAGGATCGTGGGACGCGCGAGCGCGGTCATGTGCACGGGTGAGCTGCTCCAGCTCCACAACCGGAACAACCTTTCGCTCGATGAGCCCACGTATTTCGAGATCCTGAAGCGGAAGACGGCCGCGCTGATCGGGGCCGCGTGCGAACTGGGGGCGCGTTCCGCGCTCGGGTTCGATCGGGAGCACGACCCCATCGCGGAAGCGCTGCGGGGCTTCGGGCTCGATCTGGGGATCGCGTTCCAGATCCAGGACGACGTGCTCGACCTGACGGGGACGCTCGAAGAGGTTGGAAAATCCGTGGGGAAGGATCTGGAGAAGGGGAAGCTGACGTACCCGATCATCCATCACCTCGCGCACGCCGATGACGAGACACGCGAGCGATCCTTGATCGATGTCCGCGCGATCGGGGAGGGCGATTCGAGCGATGTCGCTTCGCTGATCGAACGGATCGAGGGAACTGCGTCGCTCGAAGCGACCCGCGCGTGCGCCGTGTCGTATGTCGAGAGCGCCAAGTCGAGACTCAGCGCGATCCCGGACGGGGTCGCGAAACCCATGCTGACCCTGCTCGCGGACGCGGTGGTCACCCGCTCGCACTAAACGGAACGGACCGAGGATCAGGCACCATGCCCGGACGCGTCTTCAAGTTCTACCAACGCAAGCGAGTGGTGAATATCAATCTGAATATCCTCGCGGCCGGGATCCTCGCGATCGCGCTCGCGAAGTTCCCCGTGATGTGGATCGGGGACTGGATCGGTCCCGAGCACAAGTTCGTGATCACGGTGATCGCGTACATCCTCGACACGGTGCTTGATGTGTGCGTGTACTACGCGCTGCACTGGGTGGCGAACCACTGGAACCCGCACGGGCACCTCCCCAAGCACGAGAAGCGCCCCAAGAGCAGGCAGTTCGTCCACGACGCAACCCGGATCCAAGCGGAGCGGATGGCGCTGATGCCCATCTACATCCTGATCGGTCCGGGGGGGATGTGGGCGCTGCAGAAGTGGTTCGATGTGCACCACTCGTGGGCGTTTGTGATCGCGTTCGTGAGCGCGATCATCTCGACGAGGATCATCCACACGATCATCGGCCTGCGCACCGGGACGTTCCGGGACACCGTGGACTTCGTGATCGATGACGACATCCAGATCGGGCGCGACCTGAGCGCTGAAGCAGAAGAATCCGAATCGCGGAACGAAGGGGCGGCGTGAATGTGCGGGATCGCGGGGGTGATCCGGGTCTTTGAGCCGGGCGAGACGCCCCCACCGCCTTTGGAATCGATCCCGGAGTCGTGGCTCGATGTGCTCGACGACTCGATCATGCATCGTGGTCCCGACGGGGAGGGACGGTTCCGGGACCGCGCCGTCCGGGAGGACGGGACGATCGTCGATGTCGCGCTCGTGCATCGGCGTTTGAGCATCATCGACCTCGCCGACGGGGCGCAGCCCATGATCCACGACGGGGAGCGTTTGCGGCCGGACCTGGTGTATCACCGAGGGAAGACACCGATCGTTGCGAGCGAGGTGGAGCCCGGCAAGCCGCTGGTCGGGGTGGTGTTCAACGGGTGTATCTACAACCATCGGGAGCTTCGGGAGGAGCTTGAGGGGAAGGGGTACGTGTTCGGGACGGATCACTCGGACACGGAGGTGTTGGTGCATGGGTGGCGGGCGTGGGGACTCCGGATCCTCGATGAACTCGACGGGATGTACGCGGCGATTGCTTGGGATCGACAGACAAGACAACTCGGATGGGGACGCGATCTCGTCGGTGAGAAGCCGTTGTACCACAGCGGATCACCATCCAATGTTCGAGTTCTTTCGTCGTGTCTTCCGCCGCTCGCTGCGATCGGAGAAGCGAACCCGTACCTCATGGGTTTCGAGTGGTGGATCCGAGATGGAGCGACTTTCATTCCACCGATTCCTGCGTACGGGGTCCACCCTCGCGAGTGGTCGATCTGTCCACGGGAACCCAAGCAGGGCGCAGAGAAGCGAAACCCCAAGTTCGCAACAACACCGCTCACGAGTGTGCGACGGAGATACAAGCTCTCTGAACGACTCGGTTCAGAAACGATCGGCGAACTACGAGCAAAGAAGCTCTGTGAACAGATCGAGCCCGCGATCACATCGCGGCTTGAGGCCGACGTCCCTCTCGGTGTGTTCCTCTCGGGGGGGATCGACTCGTCGCTCATCGCGGCGATCACACACACGCACAGACCAGATGTCCGGGCGTACACGGTTCGGATGAACGACGCACGGTACGACGAGTCCCAGGCTGCTTCGGAAACGGCGAAACACATCGGGATCGAGCACCAGATCCTCGAGTGCGATCCGGATCCGGCGCACGATCTCGTCAAGCTTATCGAGCAACTCGGGCTCCCGTTCGGGGACAGCTCGTTGCTCCCGACGTACTGGGTGTCCAAAGCCGCACGTGAACACGTCAAGGTCGCGCTCTCGGGGGACGGTGGAGACGAGTTGTTCGGGGGATATCGACGGCACACGATCGCGCCAACGCTTCTTCGATGGCGCCATGCACTCAGGCTGATCCCGACCCGGATGCTCGACCAGCGCGTGCCGGGGAGTCGGACGACCTATCTGGCTCGTCTCATTACGGCGGCTCGCTACGGGGGATACTCAGAACTGCTCTCGATCTTCCCGACCCCCGATCTTCGAAGGTTGATCCCGAGTATCGACGGCGAAACCCCCGGCGACTCAACCTATCGATACGTTGAGGATCCGCTCCGTGAAGACTTCGAGCACTATCTCTCGGATGATCTGCTCCGGAAAACGGATACCGCCTCGATGGCGGTCGGGCTCGAAGTCCGAGCCCCGTTCCTTGCTCGTGATCTCGTCGAGGCCGCGCTCCGGACTCCGCTCGATGTGCTCATGCCCAACGGCGAACGCAAAGGGCTCCTTAAGCAGGTCGCGCGGAAGTACCTCCCCGATCACATCGTCGATCGTCCCAAGCAGGGCTTCGCGATCCCGATCGGGGAGTGGTTCCGTTCGGACTACGGGGGGATGCGCCAGCTGATGCTCGATCACCTGCGCTCGTCGGACCCGTTCCCGGGGCTCGGGGAGTCGGGGGTGGAGATCAACATGCGCTTCGTGGAGCGGATGATCCGGGAGCACGATGCGGCCGGGGAGAAGTCGATCAACCCGTGGCACGGGCGCGACCATTCGCAGCGGTTGTACATGCTCGTGGTGCTGTCCATCTGGTGCAAATGGCTCGCGCGGGTGCGCAAAGAAAAACCCGCGCCGGGCGCGGGTTGAGTGAATCCGATTGAACGGGTTGATCTGGAGGGGGGTTAGCCCTGGGCGACCTTGCCGTCGATGTGGACGTCCATCTGGGGGAAGGGGATCCCGATGCCCGCGTCGTCGAGGGCAACCTTGACGTTCCGGGTGAGCGCGTCCATGACGCCCCAGTAATCCGCGGCGTTGACCCAGACGCGCACGGACCAATCGATCGAGGATCCGCCCAGACCCGTGAGCACGATCGCCGGCTCGGGGTCGGCGAGCACGTTCTCCGTTGCTTTGGCGGCGGCGAGCATGACCTCGCGCGCTTTGTCGATGTCCGCGCCGTAGTCCGTGCCGACCGCGACCGCGACGCGCCGGGTGTCGTGATGCGAGATGTTCTCGATGGTGCCGCCGAAGATCGATGCGTTCGGGACGATGATGCGCCGGTTGTCCGGGGTATCGAAGGTGGTGGTGAAGAGCCCGATCTCGTCCACCTTGCCCGTGGTTCCGCCGGCGCTGACGACATCCCCGACCTTGAACGGACGGAAGAGCAGGAGCATGACACCCGCGGCGATGTTGCCCAGCATCCCGGACATCGCCATACCGATCGCGAAGCCCGCGGCGGCGAGGATGGCGGCGAAGCTGGTGGTCTCGACCCCGAGGGTCCCGAGGATCATGATCCCGCCGGCGATGAGGATGAGGTAGCGGATCATGTTCCCGAGGAATCGGGAGAGGGTTTCTTCAACCCCGGCTCGGCTGCAGGCTTTGCGGGTGATCCCACGCGACCATCCGGCGACCATGAAGACGGCGATGATGAGAACGAGCGCGAGGAGAACGGGCTGGCCGACTGTCTCCCACGCGAGGATCCATGTGTCCGAGCTCATGTCGCCTTCGCTGACACGTGAAACGAGTTCGCCGAAGCCCTCGGCGGGTGCCGCGGCGTTGGCTGCGTCTGCGGCTTGGGCGGCGTTGTCTTGTACGGCCTGGGCCGTGTCCTGTGCTTCCTGGAGCATGGTGTGTTCCTTGTGCTACGGGGTAGACGTCCCCGGGTCGATCCCCTGAGTGAGCAGGATTCTAGAACTTCCACCCCAGGGTGATATCGAAGAAGACATCGTTGGGATCTTTATTTCTGCCCGGATCCGAGTCGTACCGGTGGGTGAGCTGGAGCCGGAGGTTCATGTTGCTCTCTTTGTCGAGGAGGATGTTCCATTTCACGGAGTTGTTGAAGCGTTCACGGGCTTCTTCCGTGACTTCGAGGAAGTACTCGGTGCTCGCTTCGACATTCATCGTGTCGTTGAACCTGTGGGACAGGTCGATCCCGGTCACGAGCGCTTCCGGACGGAACTCGTCCTCGGGGAGCCCGTAGGTCCTTGTGCCCCCGAAACCTGTGCGTCCCTTCAGGTTTGTCTTCTCGTTCTTGATGAACTGGTAGCTGATCCCGGTGTGCGCCTGCACCCGGTAGTCCCACGCTTGGAACTCATCGACCTCGAGACGCGCGGTCACCCACCACCCGATCTTTGAGTCCCCCTGCGCGAGCCATTCATGGCGTCCGGACATATCGAGCCGGTTCTGGGTGTCTTCGCCGTTGCGTGTCGCGTATCGGTAGGTGGTGTCGAGACGGGTGTCGAGCTTCTGGGTCTTGCGCCGGAGGTTGAGCTGGAGATTGAGGTTCGCGTTCTCCGAGTTCCCTGTCCGGGTGTTGAGACCGATCCGGATATTGCGCTGCCATTTCTCCCAGAACGAGGGGCCTTTGGGCTTCTCGACCTTCTTGGGTTCTTCCTGGGGTTTCGGATCCGCTTTCGGGATGGGCTTGGGCTCGGGGTCCGGCTTGGCTTGGGGTTTGGCTTCGTCTTTCTTGGTTTCGGGCGCGGGTTCACCTTCCGGCTGGGACTGATGCGCAAGAGCTGCGCCACTGGAACCGGATTCAAGGATCCCCGCTTCGATGGCGCGCTGGCGCGCGAGCCCAAGGTTCGCTTCGGCGGCGTTGAGCCGCTCGAGCGCGAGCGTGTACTCGCGCTGCGCCTGGACAAGCTGGACACGAACAATCTCAGCGTTGAGATCCGCGTCAACTTCCGCTCGGACTGGAGCAACCCAGAACGCGCAGAGCAGAAACAGGATGATGGATCGCGGAAGGGTCATACCCGACTCCTCGACGTATTGGACCCGGAGGTCTGCGAGTCACGATTGGATGCGCGGCGGCGCAAAGAAACCCCGCCGAGATCGAAGCACAATGACCTCGATTTTTGTATTGTATCGAACGGATCGATCTGGCCGAAATAGTTGTAGACCCGTATCCTGAGGGACGAGACCAACGAATGCGTGACCACCCCCACGAACCGAACAAGAACCCGAACACCCCCGAGTCGAACGATCCGGGGATGTCGCGACGATCCGCGCTCCGGATCGGAGCGACCCTGGGCTCCCTTGTGGCGATGAGCGGGGTTCTTGGCGCGTGCGGGTCCTCGACACGAACGAAATCCGTCAATCGGATCGGGGACCCCCTCCCACCTGTCGCGGACTTCAAACCCTCGCTCCCCTCGAGCGGCTCGATCCAGTCCCCGGCACCGATCCAGACGGCCTCGGCCTCGCTGAGGGAACTCCCATCCTTCGTGATCCCCAGAACCCGCTGGACGACAGGGACCACCCGCGCTTGGCTCGCGGATGCCCAGTCCCCGATCCGTCGGATCACGATCCACCACGACGCGATCAGCCCGAGCCCCTCGGGTCGGTACGACGATTCGGTCCGTCGATTGATCGCGATCCGGAACGGGCACCTCTCTCACAAGTGGGCCGATATCGGGTATCACTACGCGATCGATCCCGCCGGGCGGGCTTGGCAGGCGCGTCCCCTGACCTATCAGGGAGCTCACGTCAAAGATCAGAACCCCGGGAACATCGGGATCGTGATGATGGGGAACTACGAACAAGCGACCCCGACACCCGAAGCGCTCGAAACCCTCAACCGGCTCATCACCCATGAGATGTCCCGATTCCGGGTCGCGCTCTCGAACGTCCGGACCCACAGGGAACTCGCGCCCACGGCGTGCCCTGGGCGCAACCTCCAGCTCCGGATGGATCAGATCCGGCGGCCGGGGGGTACGCTCGCATCGGCGGCCGCGTCGATGAATCTCGCGTAACCCGGACCGATCCCTATCCCCCGTATCAGAGACCGCTCGTCGTTTCGAGGTCGGCGTGCGCTTCGTCGCTCAGATCACGTTCCCCGAAGATCGCAGAACCAACCCTGACGATGTTCGCGCCCTCTTCGATCGCGACCTCGTAGTCGTTCGACATCCCCATGGAGAGCAGGTCGAAGTGCCCCTCCCCGACCCCGTCCCGGCGCATGTCCAGGAAGAGATCCGCGCATCGAGCGAAGTGGGCTCGGGAATCCTCGGGGTTCTCCGACAAGGGTGCCATGGTCATGAGACCACGGACACGGACATTGATCATAGTGTCGATCTGTTCAGCGACCGCGCCGGCGGCCGCGATCGGGAGCCCGTACTTCTGCTCCTCACCCGAGACATTGACCTGGATCAGCACATCGATCGTGCGATCGAGCCGGTTTGCGATCTGCTGGATCTCTTCCGCGAGACGGAGTGAATCCACGGAGTGGACGAGCCGTACACAGTCCCCGATCTTCCGGGCTTTGTTGCGCTGGAGATGACCGATCATGTGCCAACGGATCGGTGAATCGACATCCAGAGTCGAAGCATCGCGCGCCGTGCGTGGCATGGCGCGGACCCGATCGAACCAGTCGTTCATGATCCCCGCGCGCTGAGCGAGCTGGATCGCTCGGTTCTCCCCGAAGTCCCGGTGCCCGAGTTCGACGAGCGCCCGGATATCCTCGGGCTCCGCGTACTTGGTCACGGCGATGAGGTAGACCGAATCCGGGGATCGACCCGATCGCTCACACGCGGCACGGATCCGTTCTTTGACATCGTTGTAGCGTTGCTCGAGTTCGGTCATCTCGCTCCATCCGTGGGCGTGGTGGTTGTGTCCGGACCATCATACAGGAACAGACGGTTCAGTTGTCCCCCGTCCCCCCGTACCCCTTGCGCCGATCGGGTGACGTGGGTGAATCGGTCCCCTCGGTTTCAGGCTTGGCTTTCCATCGCCCGTACCCGAGTTCCTTGTCCCGTTCCGAGGGATCCTGCGCATCGGCCGTGAGCCCGAACTTGGATTGGAGTTCGGGGTCCGCGCCGCTCGCTTTCTCGACATCGACCCGGCGTTGGAGGAGTTCCCCACAGGCGCTGGGCCCGAGGAGCACACACAGCACGGCCGGGAGGACTGCCAGGGTTCGTTTGGAAGTTTGCTTTTTCACAAGAGATCCTACGCAGGCGCGGTCAGAGCGGTTCTCTGGGGATGTCGGGACCGGCGCTGTGGGGCGGGGGCTCGAGCCCACGATCCTCGGTCCCGACCTGATCTCGGAGCTCGACGAGGCGTGATTCGAGCGTATCGAGCCGCTGTGTGAGCGCGAAGACGGCTTTGCTCAGTTCCCCGATCTGATCACGGAGCTTGGTCCCGTCATGCTCGATGTAGCCCAGCGTTTCCTCGAGCTTGTCGATCCGGGTGTTGTTTGGTTCCGGACGGTGTCCGTTCTGATCGCTCATGGACGATCGTAGACTGACTCGGCGCGATCCGAGGCGTTCCGCTCAACCCGCTTCGGGGAGCTTGATCGGTCCAGGGATCGTCTCGGTACAGACGATCCGGTTGCGCCCGGTCTGCTTGGCTTGGTAGAGGTTCGAGTCCGCGTGCGCGACCCAGGAGACGGCGTCCGAGAGCGGGCCGTCGATACAGCCGCTGATCCCGATCGAGAGGGTGATCGCTCGTTCGGGGTGATGGCTCCAGGTCATGGACTCACAGTCCGATCGGATCCGATCACAGAGCACCAGAGCGTCGCTCGGGGATGTCTCGGGAAGGATGAGCGCGAATTCTTCTCCCCCGTAACGGCACGCAACATCGACCTTGCGGATCGTGCGTTGGAGCAGCTTCGCGACCTCCTCGATCACGACATCACCCGCGGGGTGGCCGTAGGTGTCGTTGATCTGCTTGAAGTGGTCGATATCGACCATCGCGATCGAGAGCCCCCCACCCTGACGGACACAACGCTCGTACTCCTGGGTCCAGCGATCATCGAAGTACGCGCGGTTGAACAGCCCGGTGAGCCCGTCGATCTGCGCTTTCTGTTCGAGGATCCGGAAGAGGGAAGAGATCCGGAGCGAGGAACGGAGACGAGCACGGAGCTCCGTCAGCTCAAACGGTTTGGAGACAAAGTCGATCGCGCCCAGATCGAACGCGGTCACCTTGTCCTGGATCGTGTCCTGACTCGAAAGGATGATGACGGGGATGTTGTGTGTCTCGGGGGTGTCCATGAGTTCACGGAGCACCTCAAACCCGTCCATCACCGGCATGTCGAGATCCAGAAGAACGAGCGAAGGGTTGGTCGCCTTCGCACGCTCGAGCCCGGCGCGACCATCCCGCTCACAGATGAGCGTGATCGACTCCGTCTTCAGTCGCGCCTGAAGCAGTCGGTGCACGAACTCCGAGTCGTCGATCAGCAGTACGACCGGGCGTTCGTCGGGATTTGAAGGGTTGATGAGCATCTGGAGTGCGTCGTGCTTGAGTCTCGCTTACAGGGGGCTGTTCCGGATAAAGGATTCGCATTCCTCAACAAGCGAGCTGACTTGAGCGCTCACACGATCCGCCCAGCTGTCGTATCCGTTGAGCTCTTTGATCGCGCTTTCGAGCTGTGCGGCCGCGTCACCGATGGTCTGGAATCCGAACCCGGGTGCGGCGCCCTTGAGCTGATGAGCGATCCTGGAGAGCCGCTCGTGATCCTCCTCGCTCATCGCATCGTGGATGAGACGAACGCGCTCGGGGAGTTCACCGAGGAAGAACTCGATAAGCTCCCTTTCGTCGGGATCTTGCGGGTCCAAACTGAGTCGAGACGGATCCATCGCGTCCATGAGCGGATACCTCCGTATGGGGTATCGGCCGACTCTGGGGGGTGCTCAAGCGCCGAATGACTCTGATTCACACCCGCTCAACGGCTGCGCCGTAGTCTGGTCCGAGAAGCTGACCCAGATCCCCTCACCCACGATTCCTCGCCCGCGGAATCGAGCGATGCATGCTTCATTCGGAGGTGTAAAAAAATACGCCTCCGATCACCAACCCGATCGAGGGGTTGATTCATCGAAAGCGAATCCATCGAGGTTCCCGGACCTCAAACCGAGCGACCCGTATCGGAGCGAACCCCGATCCGGAGAAGCGAAAGTGACCCCAGCGGGATTCGAACCCGCGTTACCAGGATGAAAACCTGGTGTCCTGGACCTGACTAGACGATGGGGCCGGACAGCGGCAACTGTACGCGCGTGATCTTGTGCGTCAAGTGATCTTCACATCCAATCGGGTCAACCCCGTCCTGAAAAAGCGGGGATGACCACGAGCACGAGGAGATCGTAGATCAGATGCACCCCCACCACGATCCCGAACCCACGCTTGAGGTAGAGGATCCCGAAGTACAGCCCCGCAAGGACATAGAAGACCCCCAGGGTCAGGTTGAGAGAGCCGTCGAGACGGAAGATCTGGTCATGGTGCCACGCAAAGGCGATCGCTGAGATGACAACGGCGATCATCGACGCTTTCGCTGATTTCACACCGAGCGTGTCGCTGAGAAGGAAGTGAACAAGCGTGATGAGGAGCAGACGGAAGAGCATCTCCTCGTAGAGCCCAGCGCCGAACGCGAGCATGAGACGCTCGCCGTTGGTCGGCCCGATCGAGATACTCTGCACAAGCGCCCCGCTCCTCCCCGGATCGAGGACCATGACGAGGATGATCAGCGGCCCCGTCAGAAACGCGGACTCCGCGGCCATGCGCACGAGCACCGAGGGTTGGAGCTTCCACGAGTCCCGGCTCAGGATGTGCTGGATCAATAAGTACAGCACGAGCGCGATCGACGGCAGATGGAGCCCGACGACCCCGAAAAGATTGAAGAACCGCACGAGCATCCGATGCGCTTCGAGTGAATCCGCGCCATCACCCAGGATCCCCAGCAATCCCAGCTCGTAGAACAGAAGGAACGGCGCGATGAACACGAGCACGTGGAGCGGGCGCATCGAGCGCTCGAAGTACCCCTCACGCATCATCGTTGCGACAGGGGGAGCAACTCGATCAGCGCTCGACGCGCGTCGTGACATGGGCTTGGGTGATCCGTGTGCGTGATGGGGTGGAAAAACGAAGGAACCCGACCTTAGGCCGGGCTCCTGGGGGTTTCGTCGGATGCGATCGTCGATCAGCCCTTGGTGGCCTTGAGGCGCTTGTTCATGCGGCTCTTGCGACGAGCGGCTTGGTTCTTGTGGATGATCCCCTTCTGGGCCGAGCGATCGATGATCGCGGAGGCCTTGCGGAAGAGATCCGTCGCGTCCTGATCGTGGGAGACGGCGTAGTCGAACTCCTTGATCGCGGCGCGCATCGCTTTCATGCGCCAACGGTTGAGGGCGCGACGCTTGACGTTCTGACGGATTCGCTTCTTCGCGGAGTTCGAGCTAGCCATGTGGGGTCCGTATCCTTCAGGTCCGCCGCGGCTTGCGGCATGGGGTCCAGTCTTGATATGCCCGGATCGGGAAAGCCGTCCCGGGCTGACATTCTTGCTCGCGACCAAAAAGAAATCAACACCCGGGCGTGCTGAACTTGTCAGGGACGAGGAAGGGGCTTACGCTACCCCTCAGCACCCTTGCGGGCGTAGCTCAACTGGATAGAGCACCTGACTACGGATCAGGAGGTTGAGGGTTCGAATCCTTCCGCCCGTGCTTACGCAAGCCCTGCTAAATGCAGGGCTTGCGTCGTTTTGGGGTTTCTGTGCTCCCGCCGGCCATTCCAGATCCATCCGTTTTTCCATCCGTTTTGGGCTATCATCCACCCGCCGGAGGGGAGCACCACGCGTGCTCGATCCGGAGCTGAGCGGATGGAAAAACGGATGGCGAAGCGAAACGGGTCAGTAACGGGACGGAGTAAGCCCGTCAGGCTGCGGTGGAACGAACGGGAGAAGTGCTGGCGCTTCCGGCGGACCATCCGGGGCAAGGAGCACGCCTATTGGGTCGGACGGGGCGGCAGCGGTCCTGAGGACCAAGCTGCCTACGCCCGGGCCGTTCAGGAGTCTCTGCTCAAGGAGGAACTGCTCACGGGTGGGCAGGAGATCCGTGATTTCGCCGCCAAACACACCGAGCAGCTCGAAGATGTGTTCCTTCAGGTCGAGGACCTCCACCGCTTCTTCAGCCGCCCGTTCCGCGAGGTGCGGCAGCGACTCATCGTCGACCAGGACATCCCCGAGCTCCTCCGGCAGGCGTGGAGGGCGGCTGTCCTCGAAGAGGCCATCGAGCTCAAGGACGCCAAGATCGCGGAGTTGGAGGCCATCCTCGCCGCCCATGGGCGGGCCGCGGTCACCGACGCGAACGCCCCGCTCGACGAGCTCATGACCAAGTGGGTCGAGTCCGTCGAGAACGAGAAGAAGTCGGCCAAGCAATCATCGAGTCACATTGGATCGTTCAGGACCAACATCAAGCCGTTCATCGAGTTTCTTGCGGAAACCGACCCACCGATCGTGTTGACGCGTGATCTTGAAGCGAACTGGCGCGCTATCGCGGACTACCGTGAGCACATCATCGAGGAGATGAACGAACGCGAGCTGTCCAAGGGCTGGGGCAAGGGCCGCTTGGACAAAGTCAGGCTGTTCTGCGAGTACCTTGTCAAGAGCGGGTACCTGACCACTATGCCGCGTGCGATCGACCGGCACTGGTCGCAAATCGGCAAGGACGACCCGAACCCGACATTCTTCAGCCTCGAAGAGATCCACGCATTGTGGGCTCAGGCGGACGACCGCATGAAGCTCGTGATGGCTTTGGGGCTGAACGCCGGATACCGGGCCGCGGATATCCGAACACTTGAACGCGAGACCATCGACTTCGATCGCGGTGAAATTCTGCGACAACGCAGCAAGACCGGCGCTGCCCAAGCACACACGCTCTGGCCGGTGACCAAGGCGCTCCTCGAAGCCCATGTCAAGAGCGTGCCCGACAAGCTGCCGTTCGGGAAGGGATACAGCAACATCAGCCGTGACCTCACCGCCTTTGTCGACAAGGTGCTCACGAAGGAGAAGAACGAGGACCCCAGGCGGACGGCCAAGTCGTTCCGGTCAACCGGCGCTCAGGAACTCGAACGCATCGTGCGCGGGACCACGCCCCATGTTGTCTACCAATACCTCGCCCACGGCGACAAGAAGCCCGCCCGTCATTACCGGACAGAAGAGTTGGCCGCGTTGTTCGAAGCCCTCGAAAAGCTTGGCGAGTACTTCAATCTGGATGGACCTCAAAGGGGGCGGAAGAAGCGGCGTTCCAAGCGTCCCGCACCTGACGCGTGAACTCGGCCTTGGTTCCGACGCGGGTGAAGCGAGCACCCTCATGATGGACGAGACCTGAGGCGGACCAGAATCGCAGCGAGACGCGGGCGGCGTAGTCGGGCAGCTCCTCACCCAGCCCACGGCTCGCAGCAGCCTTGATGGTGGCGAAGAGTTGCGGCTCCGCGGTGGACGCGACCTCTGCGGCCACCGCCCTGTAGTACGGCAGCGGCACCTTGTACGGCCTCGCCGACGCGTCGGGGCGAATCTCAATGAGAGCGGGGCCGCGGCGTGACTCTTCGACGGTGTAGGTGGCTGCCCGCACGCGGGCACGGGGGCCGATGATCCGCCGGCGGCGTGCGTCGTCCAGGGCGTCAATCTCACTGGCCATCGCGAGGTCAAGTTCGTCGAGCTTGCGGAGTAGTTTCGTGCGGCCCGTACCCGTGCGTAACGCGAGCTCGCGTACCTCATCAAGCACATCACGCCATGACTGATTGGGTGTACCTGCTCGTGGCATGATGAACATGGTACGCCGGATCTGCGTGTTGGCGTCTATATCCGCATACCCGAGAATTGGCGATTTGCGTCAGGATCCATGGGGGTTTGAGCTGGATCCTGACGTGGCTCTGGTTTCGTCTCGAAATTGTCGAGTTCGCCGCGGACGGATCCTTGCCTTTGCTCCGACGCAACGCTATGTACGCCGTATTGACTCATTGGCGTACTGACGGAGCATCGGATGACGAACGACAACACCCACACGGCGGACGAAATCACGGCGGCGGCGGATGGGCTGCTCGCATGGGCGAAGGAGCACGGCGGCGTGCTCGCGGTGGCGGCCACGCTTGGGGAGGACCGCGACGGACCGGTTCCCGCGGCGCGGCCGGAGGCATTGGTGGCCGGCGCGGTCGGGACGCTCAACGAGGCGGAGGTCGCGGTGCTGCTCGCGCAGCTCGATGTCGCGGTGCTCATGGTGCTGTCGCAGATGGCAGTGGGCGCGGAGATGGGCGAAGAGGCATTCCGAGACCTCGTGAACAAGGCACGGCGCGAGATGCTCGACGCGGCGGGGCTCGACCTGTGCGATGACTGCGGTGGGTAACGGCGGAGGGGAGAGAGGCTCGCCGCGGGGCCAACGCCTCGCCGCGGGTTTGGTGGTCATTCCTTATTTAGAGAGGTACGGCGATGACGTCGACGCACACATTCAACGGCCCCGATGGGATGGCGAGAAAGATCAGACTACTCGCGAGCAACTGCGAGGCGGCGACGGCGGGGTTGTCACGCACGCTGCTGCTCGCGGTGTCGATGCCGGATCCGGTGAGCACGCCGGATTGCGAGCACGCATCGCCGCGTGGGTTCCGGATCCAGACACTCGACGATGGAATGGGACCCGACGATATCGCGACGCTCCTCGGCGCGATCTATGGCTTCTGCGACACCATCGAGGACGGGTACGCACGCGAGTTTGGCGAGTCGTTCCGCGAGGCGGTGGACCGGGCGCGCGGCACGCACGGTCACGCGAGCGGTATGGCGGTAGTGCCGGTGGAGCCTTCGCGCTCGCGGCCGTGGCCGCAGCGATAAGGCCAAATAGTAGCGAGAGCTGCCAATCGTGGCGGCCGGCATTCCAACAGAAATCGGTACCAGATCGCACGAGTGAAAGAAGGAGTTTGGGCGGCGTCATGGAAGTACAGAAGCGGAAGAGCATGAACCAACACGGTCGGTCATCGGATCTGTCTGGCGACGGGGGCGACGGTAGCCCTCGCCGACGCGGGCGGAAGGCGAAACCGGTCAGGTTCGCTGCCGCGGAGTACCGACGGCAGTCGCAGCAGGAGGAGCAGCTTTTCCGTGAGGCCGTCCGCCTCCTGATCGCAGTGATCGCTCGCGATGTATTGGACGGTCAAAAGGAGAGCAGGCATGAATGATCAGCCGCTCAAAGGGGAATACGGAATCCCCGTCTACAGATCCTCGACAGAGGAACAGCTCGAATCGGTCCCCGCTCAGCGTAAATACATCGGCGAGTGGATCGACCGGATGGGCATGATCGCGTTGGACCCAATCGACTTCGGTGGCCGCACGGGATCCGACGAACGGAACATCGACGCCATCGCCGACGAGGCGATCCGTCGTAAACTAGCCGGCGAGCCGGTCAAGTGTCTCGTGTTCTATGACCCGACGCGACGAGCACGCACGGGTGGTAAGCACTGGATTTCTGTTCAGTATCGCCTTGAGCTGCACGGTATCGAGGTGATCTCGGCCACCAGGTGGACTCCACACAAGTCGCCCGGCGACGATCTCATGGACTACGTCGATGCCATGTCGGCACGTCAGTCCTCAGAAACCGCGGCCAACGCGTCGGCCCGCAACTCGATGTTGCGGCTGCTTGATGGCAAGCGGAACCACTCGTCGCGGGCACCTTATGGGCTCGATCGGCTGTACATCGACAGCAAGGACGAACCCATCGAGATCGTGCGAGAGCACCCGGATGGTCGGCGAGAGGTGATCGATGCCCGTACCGGCGACACCAAGGACATGCTCGAACAGGGACACACATACGACAAGTCGGATCGTCACCGTGTCGAGCTGATCGAGGGTCAGCCCGACCGGGCCGAAACCGTGCGTCGAATCTTCCATCTGAAGTACATGCAAGGGCTTGGTCCGAACCGGATCGCCACCATCCTGAATGACGAGGGTGTCATGGCTCCGCGGGGCGGCTATTGGGAACCGTCGTCGGTCGACCGCATCACCCGCAATCCGGTGTACCTCGGACGGGGGCGGGCGAACTGGATCAGTCAGGCGTACTACTACCGGCAGCACCCGGACGGGCCGAAGCCAACGGGGCGTGATGTGGGCGTGCCTGTCAAGGTCCTCCGACCACGTGAGGATTGGGTATTCCGCGAGTACGACGGCTTGCGTGACTTCCTGTCGGCGGATGTCCGCGAGAAGGCCGAGGCAGCGATCGACGACTATTTGGAGCGGGCCGCGTCCGGATACGTACCTCAGAAGAAGAAGTCGAAGGCGAACGGCCGAGGCACGTGGCCGTTGAGCGGGATCCTGATCGACGAGCGGATCGGCAAGCCGATGACAGGCACCGACTCCGGTCGAACGCGTCACCGCTACTACACATCAAACAGCCTCGACAAGCTCGCGATGTCGGAGCTTCCGGTGAAGCGGGCGATGATCCCGGCGGAGCCGCTTGAGCGGTTCGTGCTGGAACGTGTTGAGCAGATCATTTGCTCGTTGCCCACGCTCCATGACGATATCGCGGCCGAGTTGGTGCGGCAGCAGGCCGAGCGTGAGAAGCAAAAGAGCAACCTGCCGGACCTGAAGAAGCAGCTCGCCCGCGTCGAGAAGGCCATCGAGGTGCAAAATCGGATGCTGTCCCGCGTGGACGACACCGCTCGCATCGAGGCCGAGCTTGAGCGGCTGAACGACGAGGCGATCGCACTCGGCCATCAGATTACGCTCTTGGGCGGCGGCGATGAACTCGCCGGCGAGCAGATTGACGAGATGGCCGGTGTCGTCATCGAGTGGCTCGAAGCCCACGGCACACAAGCTCTCGACGGCAACCGCACCGCACTCCGTTCGCTCTGCGAGGTGCTCATCGATGAGGCCATCGCGAATCCGGAGACGCGGGAGGTGCGGTTCAAGTTCGCTCTGCCCGGTTGGGCCTTCGACGACGCAAATGGAAGGGCAGTACCCAAGCTCGAACCCAAGCGTGGGGGGCACCCTTCCAAATGGGCGAGCGTGACGCTGGAAGAAGTAACCGCCTCTGTACCAAAGCGTTGCGACAAAACATGCCGTCGAAGCTTCAAGCGGCGTGGATGCGGTTCATGCCGACGCCGACGCAAGGCTGCTTGAGGATCTGGGCGGTTTGCCGCTGGATCCTGCAAAGACCTCGCCGCACCCGGACCAACGGCCGGGGGCGGCCTTCAGAAAAAAAAAAACGTCGACGGCGGAGCCGTCGAACACCGGAGACACCCATGGCGGACGGCGAACTCACCGACATCGAGCGAACCTGGCTCGTGAGCATCGATGCCCTGCTCGTGCAGACCACAGTGGACGCACACGGGGCGGTCGCCGGTCGGTTCATCGACCTTTGGGACAGTGGCAGTCCGACCTTCCGGGCCGAGCTTGCGAAGCGGGCATCGGTCTGGAGACAGCGGCACATCAAGGTGCAGCAACTGATCCTAAACAGCCACGGTGCGTGCGAGCGGCTCGTCCGGCTCATCGGCGACCCGGAGACTCCGCAACGGAAACCACTGAAGACCAAGCCGAAGCCGAAACGGAATCGAGTGGTGCCGAGCCGTCGGAAGCACACGCCGGTCCAAGGCATCACTGAGGACGAGGCCGCCAAGTTCATGGCGATGCTCGACGCCGAGGGTATCGCCGAGGTGTTTGACCCCGGCGTCAGCATTCTTGACGACAAACTGTTCCGGCCGCCGCTGATCATCTTGAACAAAGTGAGCGTGTTCCACGATGACATCGCACCGGCGTACGAGCGTGGTGCGATCGATCGGCGATGGGATTCTGCTGAGCGTGAACCGGCGATCGCCTTGGCGTTCGACCTTGCGTTACTCGTCACGCTTCGAGAGAGTCGGTGGACTTGGGTCATCAGCGATCGGCACTTCGGCCGCTTGAATTGGGGGCATCCTTGCAAGGTCACGCCGGAGGGCCGGCCGGGTTGGAAGTTGATCACGGGGCTGCTCGATCGAGCCGGGCTCATCGAACGGCGGACCGGACAGACGTGGCGGCTTCGCCGCGAGGCACGCCCCGTCATCGCCGATCACCTGCTGCCGGCCTGGGTTGCTGCCGTATCAGGTCAGGATTGACATACCGTTGAGCATCGATGCCGACGCGAACCGTCACGAAGCACGACTTCCTCACCGCACTCGGTTGCAAGACTCGAGCGTGGTACGGCATGCGAGAGTCGGGCGGCACACCGACGCCGGCCGATCTGCTCCGCATGCAGGAAGGTCAGGAGGTCCACCGGCGTGCCCAGAGTCTGCAACCCAACGGCGTGTTCGCGGGCTCGATCGAGAAGACCAAGCAACTGATCCTCGATCGTGCCGTAGAGGTCATCTTCGAGGCCGCCTTCACGGTCGATGGGTACACCGCCCGGGCGGATTGGATCCGTCGCGTCAAGGGTGGTTGGGTCATCGGTGAGATCAAATCGAGTTTGTTCAACGAAGACGACCCCAAGGACGAGCACCTTGAGGACCTTGCGTACACGGTGATGGTCGCCCGGCGTGCCGGACTGCCCGTCAAGAACTGCGAGTTGGTGCTGATGAACCGCGACTGGCGGCTCGGGATGCCGGACCCGGATCTGTTTGTCGTCACCGACCACACGGATGAGGTGACCCCGATCGCCGAAGAGTTCAACCGGCTGTGGGATCAGATCGCCCCGCTGCTCCTTCGGCGAAGTAGGCCGAGCCCGCATTGGTGCTGGGAATGCCGGGACTGCGAGTACTTCGCGGACCGGTGCGTCGGGGTCGGGATCTCCGATCCGATCTTCCAACTCCCCTATCTCCGCGAGAAGAAGTTCACCGAGTTGACCGCGATGGGTGTGACCCGGATAGCCGCGATCCCGTCGGACTACAAGCTGAGCGATTCGCAACAGAGGGCCGCGACCGCGATCCGGACCAAGTCGCCTCAGATCGATGCCGCCGAGATCCGGTCGGCGTTGCATTCGCTGGAATGGCCGATCGGCTATCTCGACTTCGAGACGCTCATGACCGCGTTGCCGCTGTATCCGGATGTCGCGCCGCACGAGCAGCTCGTGACCCAGTACTCGCTCCATGTTGAGGCGTCGCCCGGCAGCGAACCGGCGCACCTCGAGTACTTGGCTGACCATGCCCGGGATTGCCGCGAGGAACTCGCGGCCAGATTGATCCGCGACACTGCGGAGTGCCGGACCATCGTGGTCTACAGCTCGTTCGAGAAGACTCAGATCAGGGGGCTCGCGAGTCTTCGACCTACCTACGCAACCGATCTCGCGAACCTGGAAGCGAAGCTCTTCGACCTCGAACCTGTTGTGCGAAAGGGGATGGTCCACCCGGACTTCGGTGGTCGGTCAAGCATCAAGGTCGTGCTCCCGGTACTCGCGCCGGACCTGAGCTACGCCGACCTCGACATCGGTGACGGCGGTGCGGCCGTGGCGGCGTTCGCCAAGCTCGCGTTGGGGGACGCGACCGCTCAGGAAATCCAAGCTGTCCGGGGTGCTCTTTTGGAGTACTGCAAGTTGGACACGCTGGCGATGGTGCGGGTGCTCCAGGCACTGCGGTCCTGGGTGTAGTTCCTGCCTCACCGCTCGACGCCAACTGACAATAACTGATACAATCTGCCGATGCCCCGCCACGGCCCGGCCAAACCCGCTTCCGACCCACTGCCCGATGTTATGACGATCGAGCAGCTTTGTTCGTACCTGCAGCTCTCGCGGTCCACGCTCTACAAGCTCGCTCAGGAGGGCAAGGTGCCGGGGCAGAAAGTGGGCAAGCACTGGCGGTTCAGTAAGGATGCGGTTGACCGGTGGCTACAGACAGGCACTAGCCATGGCCATAGTCAGTCGGGCGGGGTGTAGGCCATGGACATCATCGACAACATCAATAAGTTGTTCGGCGACGACCTGAAGGCCGAGCTTGGCCCAGGTACCAAGCTGCAGATCGCCGCGCCCTGCTTTTCAATTTACGCATACGAGGCACTCAAAGAACAGCTTGAAGCGATTGAAGCATTCGAGTTCATTTTCACCGCCCCCACCTTTATCCCATCAGAGGCGACTGATAGCGGTGTGCGAGAACGTCGAGAGTTTCACATTCCTCGTCATACGCGAGAACGAAGTTTCTACGGCACAGAGTTCGAAATTCAGCTCAAGAACAAGCTCACACAGCGTGCGATCGCCCGCGAGTGCGCTGACTGGATGTCACGGAAGTGCCGCTTCCGCTCAAACCGTACGCGAGCCCCGATGCAGGCATTCGCATGCATCGACCGTGCCGACGGTCCCATCGTGTATCAGCCGCTCCATGGCTTTACCGCGGTGGACCTGGGCTATCAGCGTGGCGATGCAATCTCGAACTTCATCAGCAAGATCGATGGCTCACCGAACACCACGGCATTTCTTGCACTGTTTGATCAGCTCTGGAACGATACCGACAAGCTTGCCGATGTCACGGAACGACTTGCCGAACACATCGCTGCGGTGTATCAGGAGAACGCGCCGAACCGCATCTACTTCATGATGCTGTATCACATCTTCAACGAGTTCTTGGAAGATCTCACCGAGGATGTGCTGCCGAATGACTTGACCGGCTACAAGGACAGTCAGGTATGGCGCAAACTCTACAACTTCCAGAGTGATGCTGCCACGGGACTGATCAACAAGCTGGAGACCTTCAACGGCTGCATCCTGGCGGACAGCGTTGGACTCGGGAAGACTTTTACCGCACTCGCCGTTATCAAGTACTACGAGCTCCGCAATCGCTCCGTGCTGGTGCTGTGCCCGAAGAAGCTTGCGGACAATTGGTTGAACTACAACCGCAACCTGAAGACCAACCTCTTCGCCGGTGACCGCTTCAACTACGACGTGCTCTGCCACACTGATCTTCAGCGGACATCAGGTGAATCGTTCGGTACGCCGCTCAATCGGGTGAACTGGGGCAACTACGACCTTGTCGTGATCGACGAGTCGCACAACTTCAGAAACGCGGATCCGTACAAAGATCGCGAGACGCGCTACGACACACTGATGCGTGCCGTCATTCGCGAGGGCGTCAAGACCAAGGTCTTGATGCTCTCAGCCACTCCCGTGAACAATCGCTTCACTGACCTGAAGAACCAACTTGCGCTGGCGTATGAGGGCGACGCCGAAGCGTTCCGGGAGCGGGTGGGTGTCACGAGAGAGATCGACGACATCTTCCGGCGCGCCCAGGCCGCATTCAACACGTGGTCAAAGCTCCCCGCCGACGAGCGGACGACTTCAGCCATTCTCGATGCACTCGACTTCGACTTCTTCGAGTTGCTCGATAGCGTCACAATCGCTCGGTCTCGGAAGCACATCCAGACCTTCTACGACACCTCCGAGATTGGGACATTCCCCGAGCGGCTCAAGCCCGACTCTTTCCATCCGCCACTGACTAACCGCCCCGATGTCATCGGCTTCAACGACATCTACGCGCGTTTGTCGCAGCTTGTGCTCGCAGTCTACGCGCCGGTGAGCTACATCCTGCCGAGCCGTCTCGGAAACTACGAGGCGATCTACGACACCGAGGTCGGCGGCGGCAAGGGCAAGCTCAAGCAAGTGGATCGCGAGAAGAGCCTCCAGTCGCTCATGACCGTCAATCTGCTCAAACGGCTCGAAAGTTCTGTCGAGGCCTTCCGCATAACGCTCGGGAAGCTACGCGTCAACCACGACGCGATCCTCACCAAGATCGAGGAATATCGGCGCACGGGCGTGGACGCTGGGTTCACCGATGTCGCCGGCGGCTTTGCAGACATAGATCCGGACGACGACGACCTCCCCGATTTTGACGACATGAGCGTGGGCGGCAAGGTGCAGATCCGCCTTTCTGATATGGACATCGAGTCCTGGGAGCAGGCGCTCAAGTCCGACCTGTTCGTCATCCGCGGCCTGCTCGACGAGATGGAGAAGATCACCCCATCCGACGACACGAAGCTCCAGCACATCAAGACTCAGATCCGCAGCAAGATCGCTTCGCCGATCAACCCGGGCAACAAAAAGGTGCTGATATTCACCGCCTTCGCGGACACCGCGAACTATCTCTACAAGTGCCTGTCGAGCGACCTGCTCGAAACCGAGGGTGTCCACACCGGGATCGTCACGGGCTCGTCGTCGCCCAAGTCAACGCTCGGGCGGTCGTTCGATTTCCAGTCGCTGCTGACGCTGTTCTCGCCGCGTTCGAAGGAGAAGGCCCTCATCATGCCCGAGGAGCCGGGCAAGATCGACATCCTCATCGGCACCGACTGCATCTCCGAGGGGCAGAACCTCCAGGACTGCGACTACCTGATCAACTACGACATCCACTGGAACCCGGTGCGGATCCTCCAGCGCTTCGGCCGCATCGACCGCATCGGCTCACCGAACGCGTGCATCCAGCTCGTCAACTACTGGCCGGACATCTCGCTCGACGAGTACATCAACCTCAAGGAACGGGTTGAGAACCGGATGGTCATCGCGGATGTCTCCGCCACCGGCGACGACAACGTGCTCACCGCGAAGGCGAGCGATGTGTCGTACCGCCAAGAGCAGCTCCGCAAGCTCCAGAGCGAAGTCATCGAGATGGAGGATCTGCGCACCGGCGTGTCCATCACCGACCTCGGGCTCAACGACTTCCGGATGGACCTGCTCAACTACATCAAGGAGGACCCGGATCTCGAATCGCTCCCGTCCGGGCTCCACGCGGCGGTGCCCGCCGACGCCGAGCGAGGGCTCGCGCCGGGCGTGATGTTCACGCTTCGCAACCGCCACGACGGTGTGAACATCAACCAGCAGAACCGCCTCCATCCCTACTACCTCGTCTACGTCATCATGGACGGCGAGGTCATTGCCAACCACGCCGAGGTCAAACGCATCCTCGACCTTGCTCGCACCTCGTGCCGCAACCGGCCCGAGCCGCACCGCCAGGCGTGCGAGCTTTTCAACTCCGAGACTGACGACGGCCGGGACATGTCCAAGTACTCCGGCCTGCTCCGGCGCGCGATCGGCTCGATCATCGATGTCTCCGAGGACAAGGACCTCGACAGCCTCTTCACCGGCAAGAAGACCACGGCGCTCACGCAGCAGATCGCCGGGCTCGACGACTTCGAGCTCATCGCCTTCATCGCGGTCCTGGAGGTCGCATGAGTGCCCGGCCCGGCTCATCCAATGCCGAGTCCCCGCTGATTGAGTACCCGGCCCAGGCCGCGTTCGAGAAAGTGCTGCCCAAGAACAAGATCTATGCCCACGCCAAGCCGACCCGCAAGCTCCAGCAGCGGTTCACCGATGAGGTCGCCAAGATCGTGTGGCAGTTCAAGCTCGCGCCCGAGACGATCCGCGTCCCCGGCCGCGACGGCGTCGAGGAGATCCAGGTCTTCCGGGTGATGCTCAAGGACGCCGCCGAGGACGAGTTCACGCTCGATGTGCTCCGGTGCATCGACCAGGCGATCGGGTTCCCGATCCTCTTCGAGGTCTTCGCCCAGGACCGCGTCCGGGCCGTCGCGGCGTACAAACGCCCGAGCGAGGGCGACGCCTCCAAGTGGGTGCTCGGCGACTACTTCATGTCGCCCTGGATGCCGACCGACGCGACTCGGGCACCCATGCCGGTCGCCCTCGACCTCGCCTCGCTCTACGCCCAGCTTCTCCGTCGGCTGATGCCGCACCCGCCCCGTGCCGGCGAAACGCTCCGGGCCCACGCCGAACGCCTGGGACGCATTCAATCGCTCGACAAGGAACGCGCCAAGCTGGAAGACCGGCTTGGGCGGGAGAAGCAGTTCAACCGCAAGGTCGAGCTGAACGCCGAGCTCCGTGATCTTCAGGGGAAGCTCGACGAGCTGGCCGCAGACAATCGAACCCAACCCGGCCCACAGCCGGATCCGACCGCCGCAGGACGCACACCATGACCGATACCGCCAACGCCGAAAGCACACCCGAGAAGCTCAAGATGCACACGCCCGACCTTGTGTCGGCCAACCTCGCGTGGGTCGCCGAGCGGTTCCCGGGGTGCATCACCGAGTCGCGCAACGACAAGGGCGAGCTCGTACGGGCAGTGAACTTCGACCAGCTCCGTCAGGAGCTCTCGACCGAGATCGTCGAGGGGCAACAAGAGCGGTACCACCTCAACTGGCCGGGCAAGCGGGAGGCCCTGCTCGCGGCCAACGCCCCGATCGCCAAGACGCTGCGCCCGTGCCGGGAGGAGAGCGTCGACTTCGACACGACGCGGAACCTGTTCATTGAGGGAGACAACCTGGACGCGCTCAAGCTGCTCCAGGAGACCTATCTGAACAAGGTCAAGATGATCTACATCGACCCGCCGTACAACACAGGCAGCGACCTGGTCTATGACGACGACTACGCGGACACGAAGGCTGACTTTCTCCAGCGATCCCAGCAGGTGGACGACCTCGGCCATCGACTAGTGGCGAATACGGAAGCGAACGGCCGATTCCACTCCGACTGGCTCACGATGATGTACCCGCGGCTCAAGCTCGCCCGCACACTACTGCGAGATGATGGGGTCATCTTCATCTCAATTGGTGACCAAGAGATCGCCACACTTCGGCAAGTCTGCGGCGAGGTCTTCGGTGAGGGGAACTTCTTGGGGTGCGTCGCTCGCATCGCGAAGAAGACGTCGAATAAAGGGACATACTTCGCTCCCTCGAAGGACTATGTACTCGCATATGCCCGCAACGGTGCGGCGGTAGCTCCGTTTATGGATGCGGTAGACGAGGCATACAAGAAGAAGTTCAAGGATACCGATGAGCGTGGCCACTATGCCACCGTTGGACTGTACCAGGCAGCCCTAGATCCGATGCGGGGCTGTTCCAACCAGCGATACTGGATTGAGTGTCCAGACGGTACTTTTGCGATCCCACCGGGGGACAATTTCCCGGCCACAGTCGCTGATGCCAGTAACAGACCGCCACAGTCCAGGAACGACAAGGTCTGGCGATGGAGCTATCAGTCCTATCTCAACAAGAAGGAGTTGCTGGTTTTTAAGCAGACCAGCAGAAGCCCTCTAGTGACTCCGTCGGGCGATCAGTCCCCTTGGAACGTCTACACAAAGTACTACCTCGAAGACCGCTTGTCCGACGGCATACGGCCACGCGACTATCTGGATGACCTCACCAACGACCTTGGGACGGCGGCACTGAAGCGCCATGGTCTGGACGATTACTTCGACTTTGCAAAGCCGCCAGAGTTGATTGCCCGTCTCGCAAAGTGGTTGAGCGATGACGATGGAATTGTCTTGGACTTCTTCGCTGGCTCTGGCAGCACCGCGGAAGCCGTGTTTGGTCTAAATGCGACGAGCGGAAGCCGCCGTTGGATCCTGGTTCAACTTCCAGAGTCGACCGACACAAACGCTGCTGCTGTGAGTGCGGGGTTCAGTAACCTCGCTCAAGTAGCCATTGAGCGAGTCAAAAGATCCGCCGCGGCGGTTCAGTCACAGTCCCAGCTTCATCAGCGGCGGCTGGATCTCGGCTTCCGCGTCCTGAAGATTGACTCATCAAATATGAAGGATGTTTACTATCGACCGGACGAGGCGTCGGCGGAACTGCTCGGCGGCCTGGTCGACAACATCAAGGACGACCGCGACGACGAAGACCTGCTCTTCCAGGTGCTGCTCGATTGGGGCGTGGACCTCTCGCTCCCGATCACCACGGAGACGATCGGCGGCAAGACTGTCTACTTCGTAGACACCAACGCCCTGGCCGCGTGCTTCGAGACCGGCATCACAGAAGACTTCGTCAAGGAGCTCGCCGGGCGCAAGCCGCTGCGGGTGGTGTTCCACGACTCGGGGTACAGCGGCGACGATGTGAAGATCAATGTGGAGCAGATCTTCAAGCAGCTCTCCCCCGGCACGGATGTGAAGACGCTCTGAGCTTCTCGATGAGGATTCGCCCATGACGATGAAGCTCAAGTTCAAGAAACAGGCGTACCAGACCGCGGCCGTGGAATCGGTGGTGGACTGCTTCGAGGGGCAGCCGCCCACACCGCCGCTGCGGTACCGCATCGATCCCGGGCAGCAGCCCAAGAGCGGGCAAGAGATCATCGAGCTGCCCGGCTTCCGCAATGCGGAGATCGCCAAGGCGGTGCCGCTGCTGGAGAATATCAAGAAGGTACAGCGCCGGCAGAACCTGCCCGAGTCGAAGGAGCTGGTTAAGAGCAAGGTCTGCGGCGTCAACCTCGACATCGAGATGGAGACGGGCACCGGGAAGACCTACTGCTACATCAAAACGATGTTCGAGCTGAACCGGCGGTACGGCTGGAACAAGTTCATCGTGGTCGTACCGAGCATCGCGATCCGCGAGGGTGTCGCGAAGTCGTTTGACATCACCAAGGACCACTTCCAGGAGCAGTACCACAAGAAGGCCCGGGCATTCATCTATAACAGCAAGCGGCTGCACGAGCTGGAGAGCTTCTCATCGGACTCTGGCATCAACGTGATGATCATCAATGTCCAGGCGTTCAATGCCCGGGGCAAAGATGCCCGGCGGATCTATGAAGAACTCGACGACTTCCAGAGCCGCCGCCCGATCGATGTGATCAAGCGGAACAACCCGATCCTGATCCTCGATGAACCGCAGAAAATGGAGGGTAGGAACACGCTGGACTCCCTGAAGGAGTTCAACCCGCTGATGATCCTGCGGTACTCGGCAACGCACAAGACCAACCACAACAAGATCCACCGGCTCGATGCCCTGGACGCGTACAACCAGAAGCTCGTGAAGAAGATCGCCGTGCGCGGCATCTCGACGCGGGGGCTGAGCGGGACGAACAGCTATCTGTTCCTGGAGTCGGTGGTGATCTCGCCGAGCAAGCCCCCCGAGGCGAGGCTGGAGATCGAGGTCAAGCAAGGTAACGGCATCAAGCGGGTGATCCGGAAGGTCGGGAAGAACACGAACCTGTACGACCTGTCCGAGGGGCTCGACCAGTACAAGGAGGGCTTCGTCGTCGCGGACATCGACGCCCGGACGGACACTGTGGAGTTCACCAACGGCGTGACGATCCGAGCCGGCGAGGCGTCGGGCGATGTGAACGAATCCACGCTCCGGCGGATCCAGATCCGCGAGGCGATCAAGGCCCACTTCGAGAAGGAAGAGCGGCTGTTCGAGCAAGGCATCAAGGTGCTCACGCTGTTCTTCATCGACGAGGTCGCGAAGTACCGCAAGTACGACGATGCGGGCGAACAGGTGAACGGTGAGTACGCCGAGATGTTCGAGGAGGAGTACCGGGCGCACCTGGACGAGGTGCTGACGCTGTTTGACTCGGACTACGCCAAGTACATCAAGGGGATAGAGGCCGCGAAGACACACAACGGGTACTTCTCGGTGGATAAGAAGAAGAACCGGCTCGTCGATCCGAGTGTCAAGAAGACCGGCGAGATGAAGGGGCAGAGCGACGACAGCGATGCGTACGACCTGATCTTGAAGGACAAGGAACGGTTGCTGTCGTTCGAAGAGCCGACCCGGTTCATTTTCTCGCACTCGGCACTCCGCGAGGGCTGGGACAACCCCAACGTGTTCGTGATCTGCACACTCAAGCACAGCGACAGCACGATCTCGCGCCGGCAAGAGGTCGGGCGAGGGATGCGGCTCTCGGTGTTCTCACGCGGTCCGCGGCTCGGGGAGCGGATGGACGACCCCGGGCTCGTTCACGACATCAACGTGCTGACGGTCGTCGCGAACGAGAGCTACAAGGACTTTGTCAGCGGGCTCCAGAAGGACATCAGTGATTCGCTCTCGGAGCGGCCACGCTTTGCCAACAAGGACTATTTCAAGGGCAAGTACCTCGCCACCGAGGACGGGCCACCGATCGAAGTCACGGATCAGATGGCACGACTGATCGAACGCTATCTCATCGAGAACAAGTACACAGACACCGATGATCGGATCGCGCCCGCGTATCACGAGGCCAAGGAGAGTGGAACCGTCGCGGAGCTGCCCGACGAGTTAAAGCCCCACGCCGAGGCAGTGTTCAAGTTGATCGACAGCGTCTTCGATGAGTCGCAGTTGCCCGTGCCCGAGGATCATCGGAGCGTCAAAGACAACCCGCTGAACCGGAAGAACTTCGAGAAACAGGAGTTCCAGGAGCTCTGGAACCGGATCAACAAGAAGGCCGCGTACACCGTCCACTTTGATTCCGATGAGCTTGTTGCCAAGTGCATCGCGGCGCTCGACGAGAAGCTGAAAGTGCCGGCGCTGCAGTACACCATCCACCGTGGTGAGCAGGTCAGCGAGGCCACCGGCGAGCAGCTCAAGGGTGGTGAAGGTTTCAAGATCACCGAGTCTGAGGAGGTCAAGTACAAGGCTTCGGTCTACTCCGACATCCGCTACGACCTGATCGGCAAGCTGTGCGAGGCTACAGACCTGACCCGTCGAACGGTCGCCCGCGTGCTGACCGGCATCAACAACACAACCTTTGCCCAGTACAAGACGAATCCCGAGGGCTTCATCGCGGACGCTGGCCGGCTGATGAACGAGCAGAAGGCGACCGTCATCGTCGAGAAGCTCTCATACGACCCGATCGATGACATCCACGACATCGATATCTTCACGAGAGAGAAGCGGTCGGGTGACTTCAACCGGGCGTTCAAGGCCGATCGGCATGTCTTCGACTATGTGTTCACGGACTCGAAGACCGAACGTTCGTTCGTTGAGGAACTCGACACGAGCGCCGAAGTTGTGGTGTACGCCAAGCTGCCGCGTGGCTTCAGCATCCCGACCCCGGTCGGCAACTACAACCCTGATTGGGCTATCGCCTTCGACCAGGGTCGAGTGCGGCATGTCTATTTCATTGCCGAGACCAAGGGATCGATGTCATCCATGGAGCTTCGGAAGATCGAGGAGTCCAAGATCGAGTGCGCCCGTCGCTTCTTCTCCGAGATCGCGTCCGAGTCGGTGAAGTACGAAGTCGTCGATTCGTACTCGAAGCTGATGTCGTTGGTGACCTAGACCGACAAGCTCCGTCACTTGAACGGCTTTCGTACGGTCTCGCGCTTGACAAAGGGGCCCTGACACCGCATACTTGTCCAAAATATTTGGACATTTATGCATGCCCTATCGAGACAGCCAATCCGCCCAGAGTGCCCTGCACTCCATCGCCCACGCCCAGGGGGGCTACTTCACCGCCAAGCAGGCCGAGGGGGCGGGATACTCGCGCCAGCACCTCGACTACCACGTTTCAGCCGGCAACTTCAAGCGGGTCGAGCGGGGCCTCTATCGGGTGCCAACCATCCCGGTCGCCGAGCACGACGATCTGATCCGGCTGTCCCTGTGGAGCCGCGGACGCGATGACCGGCCACAGGCGGTCGTGTCACACCAGTCCGCTCTCGCGCTTCACGAGCTCAGCGATGTGCTCCCGGGCAAGGCCCACCTCACAGTACCGAAGCAGTTCCGCAAACGGCCACCGAGCAATGCCGTACTACACAAGGCCGAACTCGGCCCGAAGGACACCGTCGCCTTCGCCGGGTTTCGCGCCACCACACCACTTCGGACGCTGCTTGATGTCGTGAGCGCTCACGATGTGTCTACCGAGCAGCTTGAACTAGCCGTTCGAGACGCACTGGAAAGAGGGCTCGTGATTCGACGCAAACTGCTTCAGGAAGCCCAGCAAGCAAAGTCTGCCCGCCGCCTGCTTGCCGTGCTTGAGTCCACCGGATGACCGCAAGCTACGACAATTCCGAGTCGTTCAGGCAAGCCCTTCAAGCTCGCCTGCGGAATGTCGCGGCAGACCGTGGCGTTTCCGTGCAGGATCTTCAACTCCGATTTCTCATGGAACGGCTGCTTGCACGCCTTTTCCATGAGCCGACACCGCCGTGGATTCTCAAAGGCGGATTCGCGATGGAGCTTCGCTACCGCCCGCGGGCCCGCACGACACGCGATATTGATTTGACGATTTCCGACGCCAATGAGGGCCCGCTTGATGACCGGATCGATGCGATCCGTGAGAAGATCCAAGAGGCCGCGGCGATCGAGCTCGGTGACCATCTCGACTTTCGCGTTGGCTCAGCGCGCGGCGAGCTCCCGGGTGCCCCAGCGGGTGGGACCCGCTTTCCGATCGATGCGATGATCGCCGGTCGCTCATTCGGCCGCTTTCATCTCGATGTTGGCTTTGGTGATCCGATCAGCGGCGACCCTGAAGAGTTGGTCGGGGACGACTTGCTCGCCTTCGCTGGAATCGCCCCAGCCCGCGCCCTCGCGATCCCCAAGCCACAGCAGTTCGCCGAGAAGCTGCACGCGTACACCTATCGATGGACCGACCGCGACAACACCCGGGTGAAAGACTTGGTCGACTTGGTGCTGTTCATCGAGCGTGGGGAGCTTGATCCGGCGGCAGTTGTTTCGGCTGTCAACGAGACATTTGCACGACGAGGCACCCATCCGGTGCCGGACACACTCGACCCGCCGCCGCCTTCGTGGACCGACGAGTTTCCTCCGATGGCTGAACAAGCCGGATTGACAACGACAGACGCCTTGACGGCCTTCGCCCGTCTCACCGAGTATTGGAACGCACGACCGCAGTGATGTCGCCCAGGAATCGAACATGATCGTCAAGCCGCCGAACAACGAGCCGCTTCCATCAGACCCTCGACACCGCGCCGGCGCAGAGGCCGAGCGCCAGATGGCCTTCTATTTGCATCGGGACTTCTCGTCCGAGGTCGGCCTGTTGATCCTCAACGATTTGCGACTCGTCGACCCGGATCAGCCCGAGCACGACGGCCAGCCCGGCGTCTGTCAGATCGATCACCTCGTTCTGCACCGCTGGGGTGCGTTCATCGTCGAGAGCAAGTCGGTCACGGATGAAGTCAGCGTGCGCGACGACGGGGCGGGCGGCGACGAGTGGACGCGTCGATACAGAGGACGCGACCAAGGCTTCCCGTCACCGATCCAACAAGCGCGCCGCCAGGGCGAGTTCTTGCGGTCGTTTCTGCAGCGGCACCGGGAACACCTGCTTGGTAAGTTACCGACCGGCCTGCGGACCATCTCCAAGCTGATGGCCGGCTCAGATCAGCGCGGCTTCGGCAACATGCCCATCCAGATCATCGTGGCGATCTCCGATCGGGGGAAGATCAGGCGGGTGAACCGTTGGAAGGAGCCCACGCAGCCATTCCGCACCTTCGTCAGCAAAGCCGACCTTGTCCCGGCGAAGATCCGCGAGGAGCTCGGCAAACACAAAGCCGCGGGCGGCCTGCTGAGTGAGTCGAAGGGCGAGTACGGCGTGTGGTCGATGAAGGTCGAGGAAGTCCCGGCCGTCGCCGAGTTCCTCGCCGCACGCCATGAGGCCAATATCCGAGCGGAGCCTGTAGTTCAGACCACCGCGGTGGCGGTGCTAACGGCGTCATCGCAGACACCGAAGCCCAAGCCGGCCGCGGTACCTGCGGCTGGTGCCGCGTGCAAAGAGTGCGGCGGCGCGGATCTTTCTGCCCAATGGGGGAAGTACGGCTACTACTGGAAGTGCCTGAGTTGCGGGACGAACACATCGATGCCGACCGTCTGCTCGGCGTGCGGGGCGGAAGGACATCGCGGCAAGGTCGTGCGGATCCGCAAAGATGGGCCGAAGTACTTCCGAGCGTGCGAGAAATGCGGGATCGAGGAGCGGATCTGGGGTTGAATGATGATGCCTCGGAATTAATGAACAGACTTTGCGAGCACGTGACGCCAGCCCCACTACCTCTGAAGCTAGTCTTCGTTCTCCGTACCAGCTGATGGTACCTGCGAACCATCGTGGTCAGGCTTCGCTCGAAGCAGCGACAGGGCTGTCATTGCATGAAGCACTCGCTCGCTTGCCTGCTTCGTGAATGCCTCCGGACCCCAGAGACCATGACAGACCTCGTTGCGTATGTTGTGCCCCTTCGGGTGAGACAGCGTCGCCGAGAGATACATGGTCAGGTCGGGCCCGAGCACGTTCCGCGTCGCTTCATCCGCAAGAGCATCATTCAGGCTCTTGGATTGAACAACACCCCGACCGGTGCGATGGGGCTTGGTTGCCGCCCCGCCGAGCATGAAAACCAGCCCTACTAGCGCTCGTTCGATCTGCGGAACTAGGACATGGACCGACTGAACGTAGTCGCCTCGCATATGTGCCTCGATACCGCGAGTAATCAGCAAAATGCGATCCTCCAGGAAGACCGGGGACTCTGAGATAAAGTCGGCGTACATCTCGGAAGTCAGACCGTGCTGAACCAAGTGATCCAGGCCCCACGACATCCAGACCGTGCTCAATGCCATTCGCTTGGAGGTTTCGTGAATCATCGGCCCATCCGGATCGCCGCGAGTGTCATCGACCTTCGCCTTGATCCCTTCGTCACCGAGAATGGTCGGCGCGAACATAGCTTGGAGCGGAAACTCTTTCGCATGTTCCTCCATCTGCTTCTTCAACTCGTCCTGTCTCGGAAGGAAGCCAAGCGTCCACTCGACGAGACCTTTCTTCACGCCGCCCGCGACCAGGGCGTCAAGGAACTTCTGGCGATCGTCATTTGAGATCTCAAACTCGAATGTCTGCGTGGCCATCCCCTTCTTCGCGTCAGGAGCCATCTCTTGAGCTTCTCGAAGCACACGCTCGGCTTCTTCAGACTGACCCGCTTCGACATAGAACTTGCGTGCATCGTCGAGAAACAACATGCCCGTCATCGCATCCCCCATCTTGGCGCGTCGCTCAAAGGCCTTGCCAATCTCGATGAGAGTCCGGGTACGATCCTCGTCACGTCCCCTCCGCTTGTAGTAGCCTGCGAGCCGAAGACCGATGTCGCGCGGCGAGTGTGGATCTACGTCGTAGGGACCACCCGGCTTCGTCATCTCGGCGAATCGCTCCTCGAAACGATCGACGATCTGTTGCTCTTGTTCATCGGTGAGAGGTGGCCTTTTCTTCGCGGGCAATAGAAGGTCGAACAGATAGCAGTACGTTCCAAGTTTCCCGTCGTCGGACGTACGATCCGCGTAGTCAATGACTGCTTCTACCGCAGTGACAATCCGCGCCGAGTCCTTGATACTCATCGCGAGCTTCAAGACACGCTCGACGTTGTAGTGATTGTCACCCCAAGCGTCGCCGTCGTCCATCTTGAGCGCCGCGACGTATGAATCGATCGCTAGATGAGCGAACTCGATCCCCGCTGAAGACTTGGTCACATGCTTCCCAAAGTCCCATACGAGGTCCGCGTATCGCGCTGCGAGGATCGGGTGCCTAACCGCTTTTGCTCGCTCAGACCAATACTCGATCGTGTCTGCATCGGCCTCGGCGATGTCGGGCCCGTAGATTGGGGTTCCGTCCTTTGCCGCAAACGTCATGGCTGGCTGAAAATAAGTCTTCCAGGGCCCGCCACCCGGAGTGGGGTGCACATCAAACCCGAATGCAGCCATCTCAGCCCAGTATCCCCGACGCTGATGATCTTCGATTGCCTCTCGTTTGATGGACCGTGTGACCGCGTGATGGACATCGTTCACATCGAACGTGTCTGTTCGTGCATCGAACTCCGTAATCGATTTCGCAACTTCCTGAGGCACTTCCATAAGACAACTCTAATCCAGCCGTTGTTGTGGCTCTGCCCGGATTCAGAAGCGACCAACGGTCAGAGAAAAACCGGATGCCAAAACGGATGACACTTTGTACTCCTGACCAAGGGTGAGGAGGCAAAAGATGGCCAATTCGGGCCCCGAAGCGGCATCCGTTTTTCCATCCGTTATGAGATTCTTGACCCTCATGTATCGCCGTTTATAGGCCATCTAGGCCGATTACCGCTTTCTACGGATCAGGAGGTTGAGGGTTCGAATCCTTCCGCCCGTGCTTTGGTCCCCCGTTTCTGACGGGGGATCGTTGTTTTTACACACCCGGATCGGACCCGGACATCTCCCTGATCCCGGGATACGCTCTGGGCATGAACGATCTTGAAGTCTATCTGGCCGGGGAAGTTCATTCCGACTGGCGCGAGCTGCTCATTGAAGCCTGTGACGGGCTCGACATCGAGTTCACGGGTCCCGTGACGGACCACGGCGCTTCGGACGACTGCGGGGTCAGGATCCTCGGGGACGAACCCGATCCGTTCTGGCACGACCACAAGGGCGCGAAAATCAACGCGATCCGGACCCGGACCCTCCTCGATCGTGCGGATGTCGTGGTCGTCCGGTTCGGGGATCAGTACAAGCAATGGAACGCCGCCTTCGACGCCGGCCAAGCCGTCACGTTGGGGACTCCTCTCATCACGCTCCATGGTCCGGCCCATCGTCACGCACTCAAGGAGATCGACGGCGCGGCGCTCGCCGTGTGCGAAACCCCTGACCAGGTTGCACAGATCCTCCGTTATGTGCTCAACGGAACGCTCTGAACTCGCTGATCAATCGTGACGTGATTCGAATCGTGTTCGTTTCATTCAAAGCACCGACCCGGATCTTTCGCCCCGGGCCGGTAGCTTGACGACAGGAATCCATTCGATCCCGAATGGTGTCAGGAGCGATTTGTCCAGATCGGAACTCACAGACAGGTCACCGCGTACCTCACAGCACTCATTCTCCAGATCCATCCACCAATATGGTGCACACCGAAGCACGCCCGTGTGACTCTGTGACGGAAAAACAAAAACCCCGCTCCGAGAGCGGGGGATTGAGATAGACAAAGAACCTGCGGGATCAGTTGATCCGGAATCGTCCAACGAGCGACTGGAGCTGTTCGGCCTGGTGCGCCAGGTCGCTCGCCGCCTGCGCCGCTTGCGCCGCGCCCTCCGACGACTGACGCGTCACCGAGTTGATGCCCTCCACCGCGCGAGCGATCTCGCTCGACGCCGCCGTCTGCTCGTTCGCCGCCGCCGCGATGTCACGCACCATGCCCTGCACGCCCTGCGAGCCGGACACGATGCTCTCGAGCGCCGTGCCCGCCTGCGACGCGAGGTCCACACCGCGGTTCACACGCTCCGACCCCGACTCGATCAGCTGCACCGCCGACGTCGTCTCGCCCTGGATACCACGGATCGACTGAGAAACCTCCTCCGTCGCCTCCGTCGTACGCTCCGCGAGCTTCCGCACCTCGTCCGCGACCACCGCAAACCCGCGGCCGTGCTCGCCCGCACGCGCCGCTTCGATCGCCGCGTTGAGCGCCAGCAGGTTCGTCTGGTCCGCGATGTCGTTGATCACCGCGATGATCTCGCCGATCGTCTCGCTCTTCTTCCCGAGCGTGTTGATCGTGTCCGCAGAAGACTGCACCTCCGTCGCGATACCCTGCATCTCCGTCACCGTGTTCCGCACGATCTCGCCGCCCTGCTCCGCAAGGTGCTGAGACTCCTCGGAAGCCGACGTCGCGTCCGCGGACTTCGCCGCGACCTCACCCACAGACTGCGAAAGCTCCTCGACCGCCGCGGCCACCTGCTGCGTCTGCTGCTCCTGCGTCTGAAGACCCGCTGCCATCTCCTCAGCACTCGCAGCGATCTCCGTCGACGCAGACGCCACCGCCTGCGTTGAGGTGAGGACGTCCACGATGATGCTCCGGAGCGCGTTCTTCATGCTCGAGACACTCCGAGCGAGCTGACCGATCTCGTCCTTGGACTTCATATCGAGGTCCTCGATCGAGAGATCACGTTCCGCGATCTTCTGGGTGAAGTTCGTCACCGCGATCAGACGACGGGTGATGGAACCCGCGAGGAAGAACGCGATGAACGACGACGAAGCGATCGCGACGATCCCGACGATCCAGACCGTGCTGATCATCGTCGAGTTCGCTTGGGTGTACTCTTCGACCGATTCGCTCTTGTACGTGGACTGCTGACCAGCGATCGATGTCATGAGGTTCACCGCTTCGATCGCGAGCGGGGTGACCTCGTTCAGACAGATGCTCTCGGAGACACAGTACCCCGGGTTCGAACGGATCTCGACGGCCTTCTTGGCTTCAGCGATGAACGTCGTCCGTGCGTTGATGTACTTGTCGAAGAACTCGGTCTGGGTCGGGGTGAACAGACCCGTCATCGTCATCAGACGATCGACGGATGCCTGACAAGCAGTCAAGCACGAGCCGATGCTCTCGAGGTCCTCGTCCTTCCCGGTCGCAAGGAACGTCGCGATCGCGTTCCGGCTCTTGAGCAGGTGACCCTCGGCTTCGCTGATCCGACGGACGAGGAGCTTCCGCTCCGAGTCAGCGGGTTGCTTCGCTTCCTCGTCGAGGATCGCTTGGAGGTTGACGACCATCTCGTCGCCGAAGGGCTCAGCAACATCGAAGTACTGGACATTCGCCGGAAAGTCCGCATCGGTCCAGGCAACATCAGCGATCTGCTGCTGCGCGACCCGGAAGTCGGCCATAACCGTCTTGAACCGGGCGTACTCCTCCTGAAGCTGGGTGCTTTCCCAGTTCTGCGCAAGCTTGTCGAGCTCGACCATGGACTCATCGATGTGATCCCACGTATCCAGTCGTTCGTCGGCGAGCGCCTTGAGCCCGAGGATCATGTACCCACGGTGCATTGAGAGCGCGTGGTGGATCTCGCCCTGAACCGTCATACAAAGCTCGACAGCGGGGGTCGCTTCGTAGAGGACCTTATCGGTCGCGACATTCGCGTCGCTCGTCTTGAAGTGAACGACTCCAAGAAGAAGTACGAGCATCGAGATCGTGGAACCGAATCCCAATGCCAGCTTTGTACGGATCGTGAGATTCATCGCAGTGACTCCAGCGCAGTATGAGTTGGATACTCGGCGCAACCATGCACCGATCTGGGGATGGATCGTCCGGTTCGAACCCAACTGTTACTCCAACAAGAAAAAAAGCTCCCACCCGTTCGGGTGAGAGCACGTTCGAAGCAGTATCTTGCCGATTCCGGATCAATCCAGCCGGAATCGTCCAACGAGTGACTGGAGCTGTTCGGCCTGGTGCGCCAGGTCGCTCGCCGCCTGCGCCGCTTGCGCCGCGCCCTCCGACGACTGACGCGTCACCGAGTTGATGCCCTCCACCGCGCGAGCGATCTCGCTCGACGCCG